>Ga0351834_1038_pt1 | contig 10863 bp, 10 predicted proteins | sample BONcelHFGM3001C6_FD_206754 | JGI IMG/M metagenome (GOLD analysis project Ga0351834, IMG submission 206754) | Enriched cells from coal bed in the Powder River Basin, Montana, United States - BONCAT cells FGM rep1 HSBNCT.FGM.300.1.C6 ... | reverse complement strand
CGCAACGCTTGGTTTCCGATTCGATCAGTTTCAGGTGCTTGAGAATTGTCTCCTTTTTTCCTGCTTCGATATCCAGGTTGCCGAGTTGTTTGGAAACCAGTTTCGAGTAGGTAAGAATTCCCGACAACGGATTGTTGATCTCATGAGCCACAGATAAAGAGAGCCTGCCAAGGGAAGCAATCCGTTCAATTTTTATCAGCTCATTTTGTGCTTCACCCAACTCCTCCGTCTTTTTCTGTACTTTGTATTCCAGTTGTTGTGACCAGTTCTGGAGTTCGATGGTGGCCGCCTGCAGGTTGTCAAGCATGTCGTTGAATGCAAAAGAGACCATGCGCATGTCGTCAAGTTGATTGGTCTTTATTTGCAGGCGCGTACTCTTGTCCCCTTTCGTCACCGCTTCACTGGCTTTAATGATCGCCGTTAGAGGTTTCTTGATGTTTTTCCGGGTGAAGAGAATCAAAAAGGATACAAGGAGCAAAGTCATCAAAATGGCGAGAAAAGAAAAATCCCTCAGCGATTTACTTAGTGCGGCATCCAGATTTGCAAGAGGAATCCTGATGACGAGAGCCCCGAGAATATAATCCGTTGACTTATGCGCATGACAGGAACTCTGATAGCAGGATTTCTGATTCAGGATCGGTGACCTGATCAGAAGGTGCCTGCAACTGCTGTCACGCTGACTCATCTTGCATTCGCTGTCAATATCAATGATCCGGTAAGACTTCTCATCTCCAGGGAACATTTCGGCTAAATCGGAATGGCAATAGATACAGTTTGGATTGTTGTGCCCGATTGTATCATCGGCAAATGAAGAATATACCAGGTTGTTCTCTTCGTCATACATATTCACATCATCGATGCCCGGCATAGTATTGATGATATCCAGTGTGCTCTGCAGTGCAACCTTGTCATTTTCGAGCATCGACCGGTACAAAGCCCCCTCAACGAGAAGCCCGATGTTGGTTCCGTTCTGGCGGACGACACTGCGCATATACTCTTCATTCACAGAGCGGAAGATGATCCAGAACGAAACGAAAAGGAATATTGAAAGGATGGAAATTACATAGATAACCTGGCTATAGATCGATGAGCGGAATCTCAGTAATTTGATGATGGATGAGATCCGGAAAGTATTTCGAAGAGATGTTCTGTTCAACGATGCCATTGCCTGGCTTTATGTTCTTGAATACCCTGCTGTAACAGACTGTTAAAGTAAAAAAAAATGGTGATAAATCACCATTTTTTTAAAGGTTTCTCAGGATTTAAAATCCAGAAAATCTTTTTGGAACTCCTCCCATACCTCGTTCGGCAATAGAGAGAGCGTGTTGTCGCGTAATTCACCGCCATCTTGCAACGCAACCAGGGATGGTTCGGGTGCCACTTTTTTCATAGATACGGCCAGAAAGTCCTTAAACCTTTCCAACTCCTTCACCGACCAGCTGACCGCCTCTTCGGCGAGGTAATAACTTCCGGTTTCGGTTTTCCAGTCGGATGGCTTGATTCGGTAAATCCATCCCTCTTTGTATGGATCCTGGTTCAGTAATTCAGGATTTTCAGAGAGATCGGCATTGGCATCCAGGATTGTCCCCGAGATAGGAGAGAAAATCCTGAGGTGTTTTCCCTCCTGGTGAATCTCTGTCAGCAAATCGCCTTTCCGGATAATTTCGCCCGGACTCATCAACCTGTCGAGCTTCACCTCTCCTGTGATGTGCTGGAGCAGGTCATCCATCCCAACCTTTGCCGCGCCCGATTCCTCGAGGTGAGCCCAGGTATGGTTCCTGCTGTAAAACAGTCCCTGTGGAATTCTCAGCACATTGGCCGTAAGAACTCCTATTGCCTTTTGAATCTGTTTCACCAGTTTCTGCTTCTTTGACAGTTGCCAGAAAATGATGAGGAGAACGAGATACCCGATTACAAACAGGTACTCCATCCCTTTGGTGTCGAAAATATCTACTCTGCTGAAACCTTCCATGATTTACTCCTTTCCTCTTGTTGAATGGTTGATTTATTTTCCTCTTTTGCCGTGACCCATGCGGGTGATTCGCGATAGACCGGCATTCTTCTTATGATCCAGCGAAAGACCAGAATCTGAACAAAGATGACGGCAGCGCTCACAACAATCTCCTTCCAGGTAGGATAATGAATGGCATTGTCGTACCAATGATAGGAGATGGTTGATATATTTAAACGATTCAGAATGATTCCAAGGATAGACATTACGGCGGCAGTGCGAATCATCAGTATGTTCCGGCGGTTGTACCCAAACATGAAAATGATGCAGGGTATCACTACAAACCCGACCACCTCCACCAGGTACCAGGCGCCCCATCCTGTATTGATATACGCGTAGTTCTTGCCATGCAGAAACACCAGGATGGTCATGAACAGGTAAACGAACATGGTCACACCGCACACCCTAGCCAAACTCAGCATAATGCCTCTGTGGGCACTTTTAAAGGAAAATGCCATCTCTTTCTTGAACACCCTCTGGTTAATTGTCTCCATCACAATCACGAGGGAGAGCCCTGCAAAAATGCTGGAGATGAAGAAAAGGATCGGAATAAACTCCGAGTACCACAACGGGTGGATCTTTGGTTTTGCCATCAAAAACAGCGCTCCGAGACCTGACTGATGCAGGGTGGAGAGTGCGATCCCGAAGATAACAACGGCAAGGGTAAGGTTAACGACATATTTCCTGACCTTTTTCAGGGATGCCCACTCTGTGATTGTTGGGGAGAACTCCAGGAACAAGGATCCCATGTACAGGATAAAATGCCATGCTACAAGGAAAAGTACAGAACTTAGCCCGAAAGAGTTACCAATAATCGGGTTGATAACCTTCCACGGACGGCCAAGATCAAGCAACAAAGCTCCGGCATAGAACATATAGGCCAGGAGGGCATAGAGAACAGTTGCCCTTACAATAGGTTTATACTTTTCCATCCCGGTGATGTAGACCATGAAGGTCACCACAAAAGCACCTCCAGCAAATGCAACACCGGTAATTACGTTGAAATTGATCCATAGGCCCCAGGGCATCTCCTGAGAGGCGTGGATCACCGAACCAAGTCCATCCTTGAAACGGAAAAAGAGGATGTAGGCTGCAACCAGAATGGTAAGTCCGGCGATGACATTGAACGGGGTGATGATCTTCCCCTTAGGCTTCAATTCTTGCATCATGAATTTGAAAAACCCGGTTTGTTGTACTGTGCTCATGACTTGTCCTCCTTCTCTTGTTTGATGCGTTTTTTCCTCTCCAGAAAGGAGTTGTTAAGACCAAGCAAAAAAGCAGGCCACAGGATCAGAACTGCAGGAACCGAATAGAGAAACGTTTTGTTGTATTCGGGATACGATGTGGTTCCCAGATCCTTCCTCAGTCCCAGCTCCTCAAACGGTACCGAACCGATGATGAGCAATCCGGTGCCACCTACTTCATGCTCACCGTAAATGGCATGGTTGTACTTCTCCGGTTCGGCATAGATCCGTGTTCTGGCGAGTTCGATCAGGTCTCTCCTTTTTCCAAACAGAAGGGCTTCAGGCGGACAAACATCCACGCAGGCAGGCTTTTGACCATCCTGCATCAGTTCGTAGCACATCCGGCATTTCTGGATCTTCGGATTCGGACTGTTAAACTCAAATTTTGGCATGTCGAACGGACAGGAGATCATGCAGGAGCGGCAACCCATGCATTTATCTTCACGCCAGATGACCGGACCTTCGGCGGTTTTATACATCGCTTTTGTCAGACAGGCTGATGCACAAGCAGGTTCGTTGCAGTGATTGCATGACGACCGGATGTACTGCGCCCCTTTCGAGGTGTTGAACTGGTTAATCATCACTCGCTGTGTATCGGTCGTTTTTTTGATGACATCCGGCACGGGTGCCTCTGTCGGGAAGGGTAGTCCGTACTGCTCTGCACAGGCAAATTCGCAACCCTGACAGCCTTCACAAAGCGTGGAATCATATAGAATTCCATTGAACTCGGTACCATTTTTCATCCTCGTTTCCGGTGAGGAGGCAAAGCTTTTCCCCACTGTTAGGGTAGCCCCAGCTATTCCAAGGGTTTTAAGAAAACTTCGTCGATCAAGACTCATGATTTCAAATTTTAGTTATTGATGGATTCGTTAGTAAATTGTCTCTAATTGTTTGCGTCGATGAAGGTTGTCTGGAAATCTTCCCAGATCTCAGGACCGAGATCGGCCATCACACCATCTTTCAGCTCCCCGCCATCCTGCAGGATAACCTGAGCGTATTCAACACTGTTTCCCTTTACATAGGAGGCCAGGAAATCCTTAAGCCGGGTGAATTCCGTTTTTATCCAATCCTTATAAATTGATCCCATAAATAAAAAGCGGATCTCCTTCACCCAATTGGTGGGCTCAATCATATATACCCAACCGTCGGTATAAGGAGAAGTATTGATAATCGAAGTATCTGCATTCAGCTGATCATTTTTTGCCATGATCTTTCCTGAGATGGGAGCATGAATTGTCAGTTGTTTCCCATTTTGGATAATAGAGAACAGTGGATCTCCTTTCTTCACGCGTTCACCTGCTCCTTTCATTTTAATCCGGGTAAGCTGGCCAGTAATGTGCTGCAGGAAATCATCGATCCCAACTCTGACAATACCATCTTGTTCCATGAAAGCCCATGTATGTGATTTGTCATAATAGAGCCCATCGGGAGCTTCAATTGAATTTTCAGTGAGAAGAACCGGTGTGAGGTTCATTGCATTCGCAAGTTGAGCCTGCTTTAGGCGACGATGCCGGCGCACAGCATCCCCGATCATGAAAGCTAAAACGACCGGGATCAGTATGATGATCAAAAGGGAAAAGATCGACAGCCCTTGCGCTTTGCTGGTCAGCAATCCCTCGGTGGAGATGATCTCAGCAGCAGGAGTTGCGGCTAACAACTCTACCCGGTTGGTAACACGGCTACTGTATGTCAGGTCACTATTCCCCAACGGTGATAACAGTTGCTGTCCTCCGGTGACTACCCATCTGAGAAATGCCAGCTCTGCCTTATTTGTCGGTTTCTCCGGAGATACCGTATAGATTGTGCGGCTTAATACCTTCGGGTACTTGCCAATCCAAACACCTCGTGAAAACTCAGAAAGATTCCCGTAAATATTCTCAAACCGGTCGAGTGATCCATTTCTGTTTTTATCTATCGGTAAAAGTGCAACCTGTTTCACCAGTTTCTGATTCCCCGGGTCAACCACATCCATCAACCGGCAAAATCCGATTCCGTAAGGGTCGCCCTGAATGGAGGAGATTAACTCAGAAGCATTAGCTACATCAATCCCGGTCATCAACTGTGGATCCGCATGAAGGAAATGTGCTGCCTGCGACTGAACGGCATCATCACTTATTCTGTAATAATGCACTGGTACAGCCTGGCCGTTGTCCGTCAATGCCCCCCAGGTCCTGTTCCCGGGTTGAGCAAAAAGTGCTGCAAGTTCTTCAGACGAGACACCATTTTTACTGATCTTTTTAAGAAACGGATTTTTTATGCTGATAATCGGAACGATGGCATCACTTCCTACAATCATATACCAAAGCTTCTCTTTTCCCAATGTTTCCATATAACTTCCGGAAACAAATGACAAGTCTGCTCCATTACGAAAATCATCTGCCTGAAGAGTTCTCGGCATCTTTATTATCTCAATATTCACCCCTGGGTTGAGTTTTCCATACTCAAGGGCCCATATGTTTGTAACCGCTTCCAAATCAGGAGTACATTGAACCGTTATTGTCCTCTCCGTTTGAGGAATGGTCTCTGATGCCTGGTTTTTACTAGTTCTGTCACTCCCATAAGTTGTGATGCTTCCGATTAGCAGGCACAACCCGACGATTAAAATTTTTCTGTTTTTCATGACTGTTGAGATTAGGTGATCGATTTCCTCTAACCCAAATTTCGTGCCAGACGAAAATTCATTCTGTATCATGCTGATTATATGTTAGTTACAGGTGTACGTGTTTAAAATATACACACTACCGAGTGTTGAGTTTGTAAACACTTCAGTGAAAAGCAGGAGTCAATGCACTCAGAATCAGAGCGCTTAAGGGTTGTGTTGATTTTCTATACACCTGTTGAGAAATTCAACAGCAAGAAAAGTTCAGATTAGTCGAATCGCTTGGTATCGATGGGATTCTGCAACATATTTCCCAGGAAAACCTGCCAGACCTTCAGGGTATCGGGTCCAATAATTTTGGTTTGCTTTACTGCAAGGATCTCAACCTCTTTCGTGTATCTGGCTGAAACCACCTCTCTGAAGCCAAGTTTTCCTTTGTAAAATTCCGTACCGGCCATGTGAAGAGGTTGGGTCACCCAGATTGAATCCAGAAGAATTGGCATGTCAGAAAATGGTTCAACGGGATCGATCCCCGGATAAAAAAGTTCTTCCGCCATTTTCAATGCCTGTGAACGATATACGGAATCTATCGAAGTATCGCTAGCAATATTCATATAGTCTGAATAATCCCTCAGCTTCTGCATTGCTTTTTTAGTAAAGACGAACAGAGAGGTTTCATCCAGATATTCAGAACCAAATTCATCCTTTACACTATCCATTACCTCCAGCAGTGTTTTCTCCTCCCGATACCGGTTTGCTTCCGGATCTTCGTCACAGCTTTTTGCACTAAAAAGAATAGACACTAAAAGTGCTCCTGGAATGATCAGATATCTTCTCATGGCTTTTCCTCCTTTTGCCTGAACCGGAGCATCATGATCCTATCGTTCAGGTATTTCGTATCGAGGATCTCGATCTGAGACAGGCTGCTTGAAGGCATGGTAAGTTTATTGATAAACTCCCACTTGGTAAAGAGCTCCATCCCAATAGTTCCGGAACCATATACCTGGAAGATAAGAGCACTGTCGGATATCATGTTGTCGAGCTGATTTCTTCGCTGTTGCCAGTCTTTGACATTCATCCTGGAGAAATAGTGGATCATCAGGGCATAATTGTTCGGCCTGAGCCGCACCATCTCCTCCTTCTTAAAGCGATCCAGAACACGAATGACCGTATCAGTCAGGTAATAGGGTGTTTTGACCACCAGTGTTATGCTGGCCTGGTCTGTTTTCAGTGAAAGGCACCCATTCTGGCCACACAGGTAGCTGACAGGCGATTCATCGGGAAGTAACTGACTTACTTCAATGATATTATCAGTAATGGGTTCCCGGGTATCGGCATCGTAAAAACAGAACCGGTACTCATGGGTGTTGTAGATCTTGAAAACAATGAAAAGTACGGCGAGGACCACGACCACCAGGAGAGGTACTACAATGAAGATCCGGTTGGCCCTCTTGTAGGTTGAAACTGAAGATGGACTTTGCTTGTTCCTGAACTTGAAATCATCCCATCCGTTGTAACCGGCATACCGACTTAGAAGATTCAGCACATCGATCCGGGGCAACGCCATGCTTTCGGATTTCATATGGGTGTAAAACCACTTTTCGCTGATATGACCATTCACGCGGGATGCGAGCTCCTCCTGGAAATCAGAGATCTCCTGCCCTTTCCAATCAGAGATATCAGGATTCACTGCAGGATAGCTCTGCAGCATGGTCCCGGCAATTTTCTTCTTCAGAAGTCTGAATAGTTCCCGTTCCGACAGGTGTTCCGTCATTTTTATTGGTACTGAATGTCTGTTCCCAATCTTTTGTAAAATATTCTACAGGCAATTTACAAAAGTATTACCAAACGTTCTCACTCCGGCGTGATATTTTTGCTTCTGATTGTCAATTCATTGTTGTCAAACCAAAAACCTGCACCATGAAAAACCTGTTTCTTCTACTCCTGATGTCACTGTTAATCATCGGGAGCTGTTCTTCTCAAAAAGGATCATCTCACGAGGATGTGATGCAAGCATATGAACTGCGTATGCAGGGGAAAGCCGACGAGGCCCTGGCTCTGCTTGACTCCATCCTGATAAAAGATTCAACGAATGCCATGGCATGGTACGAACGTTCGCGTGTGCAGAGATACATGCTTACCGGTGGTGGAAATGTTTCCATGGATGAAATTCTTGTCTCTGTTAACAACGCATCGAACTACGATTCGTCCAATGTGATTTATGCGTATGAGAGATCACTGGATCTTTTTCTGAGTGCCTACATGGCGATGCATAAAGGAGGTAAGGAGGTGGCAGGTGCCGTTCGACAGAGTTGTCAGGAGTTTGAAAGGGTCCTGCGGTTAAAGGCCGATTATAGTGAAGCCATGTTGTATCTGGTCGAGATATACGGACTGCTTCCTCAGGAGATGGGGGGTGATAGCATCAAAGCAATTGCCTGGGCCGAATTGCTTGAAAAAACAGATGCCTTCTATGCAGCAAAAGCGAAGATTGATCTGAGTCAGGGAGATGCAGTTGAATTCTGGAACGGGTACCTCGCTGAACACGACACCACTGCTGAAGTTGTGAGAGAGATTGGCATTGCCTACTTGTATCAGGAAGATATTAATCAGGCTGAATGGTATTTCAACAAGGCTATGATGCTTGATCCCAGGCAAAACATCCTGCTGCTTGATATTGCCAGGTATTATATGATGCAGGTTATGCAAAACAAGGATCTGGCTGATTCTCTGCTCCCAATTTCAGCAAAGTTTACCAACCTTTACCTGGCCAGCCAACCCTCTCCGGTTATTCCTCTTCAGGCTTATGCTACAGGAATGCTGGTAAAAACCGCTATGTTTACAGGACACAAAGAGGAAGCAGACAAGCAGATGGAGAAGGCTAATTCACTGGATCCCTATTTTTCCAGGGCCTTCGGGATTCCACCACTCTCCTTGTTTGAGCCCCCCAACTCGATCAGCCATTATTTTTCTTCCTTTTTCCGTCCGTTTTAAGTACCTTTAATCCATTCAAATACAACGCATCATGACAACCAAGCTAAAAATCCTGTACTGGCTTCCGCGGATCATCTGCATACTGGCCATATTATTTATCAGCATGTTTGCACTTGATGCCTTTGAACCGGGAGTCTCCTTCTGGAAGCAGATCCTGGCTTTCCTGATCCATCTGGTTCCATCCTTTATCCTTACTGCCCTGCTGGTTGTAGCATGGAAGTGGGAACTGGCCGGGGGAGTACTTTTTGCTGTCATCGGTGTCCTGTTCACCCCATTTATCTATACGCACAATTACCAGATGAACCACTCTTTCTGGATGAGTATCAGCATTGTGCTACTGATCACCTTCCCATTCATCGTGGTTGGCGCACTGTTTATCGCCAGCCATTTTTTCGGCCGGAAAGAGGCAAATAAAACAAACCAATCCACATTTAATCAGTCAACAAATTAATTCAGGAGGGAAAACACAATGATTGAGCACGTTCATAATCACATCACGTCGGAGCTTCAGCAGAACACGAAAAGTGACACCATCTTCATCCTGTCGGCTATCTTGCTGAATCTTATCACCCTGGCCATTAATTCGGGAATGGTTGAAAAATCGAGGACCGACACCACGATGCTGCTCGTTATGTTTATTTTCGTAGGATTGCTGGTGTTAGTCAACATTGTAGTGATCTTCGGGTTGCTGAAGGGGAAACAGACGCGGATCAAGCTGATCAACGGCCTGTTGTCGATGTACCGCGACCAGAAAGTTGATCAGTATTACGACGAGTCACTGCTGGGCAACTACAGTACACGGTATAATCTTTTTATCATGGTTGTGGTTTGTACAGGTATTATTGCTGTTGTTGTGCCATTTGTGATGAGGTAATCGGAATGAGTTGATACATTTGCATCGACTAAATCCTAAACTCTCTACATGATGCCTGAAAATGAAGCTTCGCATCGTATGAATGTTCTGGTAACCGGCGGATCAGGATTCCTTGGAAAAGCAATTCTTGAAGAGTTGGTTGCCCCAGATTCTCCTTTGCAGCCCGATGTTATCTGCAGCCTCGATATCTCGCCCCCATGCAGCTCGCCGCAACCCCGGATAACATGGTTGACCGGCGACATCCGCGATTATGAAACGGTGTTGAAAGCATGTCAGGATATGGATATCGTGATCCATTCTGCCGCCATTGTCGACTGGGGTTCGAAATCGGAAAAGGAGGTCTATTCCGTCAATGTAACAGGTACAGAAAATATTGTCAGGGCATGCCTTGAGCAGGAGGTATCCTGCCTGGTTTACACCAGTTCATTGGACGCCATCTTTGCCGGGAAGCCATTGGTCGACATCGACGAATCTCATCCTTATCCCGAAAAACATCCGAACATGTACTGCCGGAGTAAGTACCTGGCCGAAAACCTGGTAAGGGCAGGTTCCAAACCTGCCCCTACCGGGAAACCTGCCCCTGCCGGGGAGTCTGCCCCTGCAACACACCGCCAACTGCAGACTGTCATCATCCGCCCTTCCGACATCTGGGGCCCGGGGGATCCTTTTCATGTGGGATCGCTGATTAATATGGCAAAAGGGGGATTTTATGTAAGGCTTGGCGATGGCAGTTCTAAATGCCAGCATACCTATGTTAACAATGTTGCTTACGCACACCTGCTTGCTGCACAGGCATTATGGGTAAACAAGCCGGGCGTGGCCGGGAGTAGTTACTTTATTACGGATGGCCCTGGTGGAAATTTTTTCACTTTCTTCGACAGGATTGTTGAAGGAGCGGGCTATCGGATATGGCCGAAAAGCCTTTGGCTCCCTCAACGGCTGGCCTATGCGATCGGAACAATGAACGAAGCGATTGCCTGGCTGATCCGCCCCCTCTTTTACTATACGCCAAAATTCAGTCGGTTTGCGGTAATTTATACCTGCAGTGATTTCACCTTCACTTCCGAAAAGGCTCTTCAGGAATTGGGATATCGGCCCAAATACAACGAAAAAGAGGCGATGGAAAAAACCATCACCTCTTTTA
>Ga0351834_1155_pt1 | contig 10929 bp, 6 predicted proteins | sample BONcelHFGM3001C6_FD_206754 | JGI IMG/M metagenome (GOLD analysis project Ga0351834, IMG submission 206754) | Enriched cells from coal bed in the Powder River Basin, Montana, United States - BONCAT cells FGM rep1 HSBNCT.FGM.300.1.C6 ... | reverse complement strand
TTGACTCAGCCAGCCTTGAGAACATCAATGCTGTACGTGCCAATCTTGCCAGGATCAATCCAACAGCAATTATTGTTGATGGAGCATCGCCACTTACCGTTGACAAACCTGAGCTGATCCGCGGCAAACGCGTATTGGTTGTTGAAGACGGACCAACCCTTACCCATGGTGAAATGAAAATCGGCGCCGGTGTTGTTGCAGCATTGAAATTTGGTGCTGCCGAACTGGTTGATCCACGTCCTTACACTGTTGGCCGACTCAGCGAAACTTTCCGCATTTATCCAAACATCGGCACATTGTTGCCAGCAATGGGTTATGGTGATGAGCAGATTCGCGATCTTGAAAAATCTATTGAGAATACACCTTGCGACGCAGTGGTTATTGCTACCCCTATCGATCTGAGCAGGATCGTTAAGATTAACAAGCCTGTTGTTAAGGTTGGATACGATCTTCAGGAGATCGGAACACCCAATCTTACTGGTATTCTCGATGAATTTGTTAAAAAACATAATCTGGTTAAGTAATTTGAAGCCCCGTTTATCGGGGCTTTTTTTTTACCAGTTATCAACAAAACGGCCTCTGAAACTGAGGGATAATTATTTTTGTAAAACGTAAACCAAAACCCGACACGAAAACATGAAAAACCGGAGCTTAGTATCCATCACCGATTACACCAAGGCGGAGGTCATCAGAATTCTTGACCTGGCAGAAGAATTTGAGAAACAACCTACCCAAAAAATCCTTGAAGACTTTGTGGTTGCCACATTATTTTTTGAACCTTCAACACGTACGCGGCTGAGTTTTGAAAGTGCGGCATCGCGTTTGGGCGCTAAGGTTATCGGATTTTCTGATGCATCAAATTCCAGTGTATCGAAAGGCGAATCTCTGAAAGATACCATACTGACCGTTGCAAACTACAGCGACATCATTGTAATGCGACATCCCCGCGAAGGAAGTGCAAGGTTTGCAAGTGAGGTTTCAGGAGTTCCCATCATCAATGCCGGCGACGGTGGAAATCAGCACCCGACACAATGTTTGCTCGATCTTTACTCAATCAGAAAAACTCAGGGAAAACTCGACGGACTGAATGTAGCTTTTGTGGGTGACCTGAAATACGGACGAACAGTGCACTCAAATGTAATGGCCATGTGTAACTTCAACACAACGTTTCATCTGGTATCGCCTTTTGAACTGAAACTGCCGAGTTATGTAAAGATGCACATCAAAAACAACAACCTTGAGTACCATCAATACACCGATCTGGCTGAAGTGATGAAAGTTGCTGACATTGTTTATATGACCCGTATACAAAAAGAGCGGTTTTCAGATCCTATTGAATATGAGAAGGTTAAAAATGCCTACATCCTGACAGCCAGTATGCTGGAAGGCTGCAAGGAGAATATGCGCGTGCTTCACCCACTGCCAAGGGTAAACGAAATAACCGAAGACGTTGACTCAACCCCTCAGGCCTACTATTTTCAGCAGGCACTCAACGGCGTGTATGTCCGCCAGGCTTTGCTTGCCACAATTTTGGGAGTGAAATAATTCATCATTAAAAGAGCTGAACAAAAATGGAAAACGAAAATATAAGAAAAGAGCTGGTCGTTTCAGCCATTGAGAACGGAACGGTAATCGACCATATCCCCGCCGGTGTTGTTTTCAGGGTTGTACGTATCCTGAACCTTGAAGCCATCGGCACTCAGGTAACCGTTGGTTTTAACCTCGAAAGCCGGAAGTATGGCAAAAAAGGTATCATTAAAGTGAGTGGGAAATTTTTCAAGAGAGACCAAATCGACAAAATTGCACTGGTAGCACCAACTGCAACACTCATAATTATTAAGAATTACAAAGTAACCGAAAAGCGTCAGGTTTTAATTCCTGATGAGATACACAAACTTGTAAAGTGTGTCAACCCGAATTGCATCACCAACAATCAGAATGTAGCCACACGATTTCTCGTCATCGATAAGGAAGACCTGAAACTGCAATGCCATTACTGCGAGAAGATCACCGCCAAAAACAACATTGATATTCTGTGATTCATTGAAGTCGATCCATTAAGCAATCGGCATCGGAGGTCAAAGGTCGGAAATCCGCAATCCCAGACCGAATGTTAAACAAGAAGACCTAACAAGTTGGAAGAAAACTTGTTAGGTCAATCCTGGATTTATTGGAAATATAAAATTTTCCTGATAGCAATCCGAAATACAAGATCGAATGATAAACAAGAAGACCTAACAAGTTGGAAGAAAACTTGTTAGGTCAATCCGAAATTAATTAAAAATTAGAAATTAGAAATTACCCTTCGACAAGCTCAGGGACCAGAAATTGGAAATTAGAAATTGATTCAATACAATTTCCTGAACGCCTTCCCTAGATTATCAATCAAATCGCCGGCCAGCATAGCTTCAAAACCATGTTTTCGGGCTGCAATGTCGCCGGCTTTACCATGAAGCCACATACCAAGTATGCAGGCATCGCGTGCCGGATAACCCGAGGATAAAAGTCCGAGAATTATCCCGGTAAGCACATCGCCGCTTCCCCCGGTTGCCATTCCCGGATTACCGGTTGAATTGAAATAGAGCATTCCATCGGGCGTAGCCAAAGCAGAATTAGCTCCTTTAAGAATTACATAAAGTTTGAATCTGATTGCAAAGGCGCGCAGCATTTCCAACCTGTCAAACTGATTTGCGGTTGGTCCGGTAAGTCTTTCAAATTCTTTGGGGTGGGGCGTAAGAATACTTCCGGCAGGCAGAAAAGCCAGCCATGTTTTATTTTCAGCAATAATATTCAAGGCATCGGCATCCAAAACCATGGGAACAGTAGTTTGCTGTATAAGAAGTTTCAGTGCAGCCTGAGTTTCAGAAGCCATGCCCAGTCCGGGGCCAACTCCAATGGCATTGTATGTGTCCAGCAAAGGTACAGAACTAAAGCAAACATCCTCAGGATCAATACTTATCATAGCTTCTACTACGGCACTTTGCATCACCAGAAAACCATCACCCGGCACATGCGTGGTGAGCAGTCCGACCCCCGACCGCAAACAAGCCCGCGAAGCCATAACCGCAGCTCCGAAAAAACCGGTGCTGCCTGCAATTAAAAGTGCGTGACCAAAGTTGCCTTTGTGTGCAAATTTTGCGCGTTTTCTGTGCAGATTTATGCAATCTTCCTTTTCAATAAACAGATCATTGCATTCTATTGAATCGATAAATTCAGGGTGAAGACCAATGTCAAGCAACACCCATTCGCCAACATAAATTTCATTCTCAGGAATGAGAAAAGCCTTTTTCGGGAACTGAAACGACAAGGTGTAATCGGCTTTTACAATTGCTGAATTTCGCGGATCAACCGGAGAATCGGTAAAAAGACCGGATGGCATATCGATGGATATTATCATCGCACCGCTTTTATTCACCTGATCCACAACCCGGGCGAGCAGCCCTGACAGCGGGCGACTGATTCCAGAGCCAAGCATGGCATCAATAACCAGATCGCTTTCTTCAATTCCAATTTCTGTATCCTGCTCGTAAATATCAGTTATAATAAGTCCGGGCAAATCGGCCAGACGGTTGAAATTCACTTCAAAATCCTCGGTTGAATCCTGGCTGAATCTGATCACAAACACCTCAACTTCAAAACCGCTGTGGTGCAACATCCGGGAAATGGCCAGTCCATCTCCGCCATTGTTGCCTGTTCCGCAAATGACTTTAATTTTCTGATCTGTTCCTGTCATATCCTTTATCCACCGGAAACAGGTGGAAGCTGCCCTCTCCATCAGATCAACAGAGCTTATCGGCTCATGATCAATGGTATAAGCATCGGCTTCTCTGATTTTATCTACCGGAAGAATCTTTAAAGCGCACATAACAAATGTTTTATTTGAGGTTAACAGGCCGATTCCATAAAAATAAGCCTGAAAAATGATCAGATTCCCGAAGTATTCAGGTTGCCGAGACTTACAGTAACAATCTTTTTCTGCGAATCGTCGTCGTTGTTCACAAGGCTCAGACTTACCTGCAAGTGAAGATTGTAGATGTTGATATCGGTTTCTTTGGCTTTTATTTTGCCGATTTTGAGGATGTCTGAATTAATGATTCCTTCTCGTCTGCTTGATTCGCGCCCGAAAATCTTATCGCTCGACGTGGCAAGTGGCAGCGAACTGTAGTTACTGAATTCATAAATATTGGCCACATCTTCGATGGTGATTACCTGCAAATTCTCAATGCCATCGATATTCACTGTAAACCAGCGATGAACATGTTCATCAATCAGGCAGCGGTTCAGGTTATCGCGCGATAAGATTCTGGCATTATTGATGATGGCTCGGCCATAAAAGTTATCATCGTAGGAATAAACCTTGTCGTAAGTAATTACATACCGTGTGCTGATGCCGCCGATTATTTTCCGAAGCCGCGGAAAGAAATGGAATGCATTATAAATTCGGAGTACAATGGCATAATTGCTCGCAAAAAGCAGTGAATGCAGTGGGGTGTCGAAAATGAGAAAACCACCATCACCGGTACTGATAAAATTCTTTTCAATGCGTTCCTTCGAATAATTCTGAAAAATAAACGGGTGGTTATCGATGCACAGATCGATGGTTGAGCTGAGCATGGTTTTGAACAGAAAAGGTATCAGCATCTGCTCAAATTCTCCATAAGAGCTGTACTGATAGATATCCAACCCCAACACGGATTTCTGAGAAACATTTTCTATACCCAGACTTTGCTCCAGTTCTTCACGCAAAACTTTTTCGTCGGGTACAATGTTGGTTTTTTCGAAAATAACCCGTTTATCGTGGGTTAGCAGTATTTTCCTGATTCCTTCGTGGTCGATGGATTTGATATGATTTTTCATTATCCGGTGTTTAATGTTTTATTCAAGAACCGATTTCAAAGTATTTACAAGCCACTGTTTTTCTTCCCTGCTGCAAAGTTCACCAATTCCATAAGCTTCGCCTTTGCTGATAAAAGCAGGATAAATACCTTTGCGACTGATTCCTGCCAGCGTTTTGTAGGTACCCTCAACCATAGAAACCGAAGTTATGTCCTTCACATTCAAATCAGCGTAAGAAGTAACCCCACTGTATGTTTTTTGAATGAGCACTTTACCACCCTTAATTTCAACCGATTGATGTAATCTGATCATTTTAAGGAAGGCAAGCAGGGTAATGATGCCAAGAGCCCAGAACGGCAGTGAAAGCAAACTCCATGCAACGCCATACTGAGCAAGCATAAATGCCCATGCCATGATCATCAGCAGCCAGAAAATGATTACTGAAAGAATAAAAACAGCCCGCCCCGACAAGCCTTCACGTGAAATAAGAATTACAAAACCACCATTGTGTTCAGAAATTAATTTCAACCGTTTGCCGGGAGGAACTGTTATGCCTGTTTGTGGTTTGATATTGATCACGAAATTCAGTTGTTGGTTAGAAGCCGGTAGTCCAGCTTTAGGATTTGAATCAAAAGTACTGAAATTATAGGTCGGACATTAACAAAAAGGTGAAAAGTTTTACAGAACTGCCCTGTCAATCGAGCAGCCCGCCCCGTCAGTAATCAGATGGCATGCAGCAGCCCTGCCTGAATTTATTTTGCCATGCAAGTCTCACACTCCCGAAGTTTCATGATAGGAAGGATGCACCGGCGGGGGTGTATAGTTGGTTGATCAGCTACAGCAACTATACTGGGAAGGTGTTTAAGATGAGGGGGAGTGTGACGGTGGTGAAGTAGTACCTCACCAAAACTCTTGCTCCTTGCAAAAAATAGGATAAATAAAGATAAGATGTATTTCCTTTTCTTTAATTCAGGATTAATATCTGTTACTCGTCAGAATTATTATTACTTTTGAATATCATTCAACCCATTTATTGCAAATGAACCTGCAATACCTTACTCGTGGGTGGTGTTCAATAAACCAATTAAATCCATTTATTCAAATAAATGAGAAAATTAATTACCATACTGCTGATTCTTTGTAGCTTCACTCTTTTCGCACAAAAAGAAGCAAATATCTGGTACTTCGGATATAGTGCAGGGTTGGATTTTAATTCAGGAGAACCCCAGGTTATCACAAATTCCAATGTTATTACCATGTGGGGCACTGCTTCAATGTGTGATAGTTTGGGTAATTTATTGTTTTATTGTGATGGAAGGGAGGTGTTTAATCGTGAGCACAACATCATGTCAAATGGTGATAACCTTTTTGAAGACGATCGTTTTGTAACCCAAAGGATATTGATTGTAAAGTTTCCCGGTTCAGAGAATATATATTACATCTTTTGTGTTGGCAGAGGAACTACTACCTCGCAGGGACAGTATGGGTTATGGTACAGTAAGGTGGATCTTACCCAGGAAGATGGTCTTGGAAAAATTATTCAACGAAAAATCATGTTAAATGTAGCTTACGATGCACAAGAGAAGTTAACCGCCATTAAGCATAAAGACGGGGAAAGCATATGGATACTGACTCGCAAAACAATTGAAGGTAAATATGCCTCATTCCTCTTGTCAGCGAGCGGCTTAAACACTGACCCTGTTATTAGTGATGCACCGCAGTTTCCTTATAGTTTTGCGGCCGACACCAGAGGTTACATGAAGGTTTCTTATGATAAAAAGTACTTGCTTTCTTCGTCTTTTCAATCGTATCCTGAGATGACAACAGAAATATGCAGGTTTAATGATGAAACCGGCGAGATAGATTACTTGTACTTTATAATGAAAGAGGATGAGCTCTTAACAAAACTTTATCCTTTTGGTATTGAGTTTTCGCCGGATTCTAAGTTAGCATACATTGCATACACTCGTAGAGCCGGAGCACCAATTGATGGAATTGATATATATCAGTATGATATGAGCAAAATTGAGGACCCAATTGCTTTTTCCCAATCAGCTATATTAATTGGTAGAGGACCAGGTATTGGGCTGCAACTTGCAACAGATGGTAAAATTTATTGCTCATATGCAGATGGTGATCCACCTGATTATAATAAGGTGAGTGTAATCCATAAACCCTGGAAGCGTGGGATTGAATGCACTTACCAACCAGATGCCATTGATTTAGGAAGCAATCAGGTAAGAATGTGTTTTCCAAATATTCTTCTCGACCATTTATACCGTTTCGAATGGGAAGGTAACTGTGCCGGAAAGGAAAATGGTGTTAAGTTTAAACCTAATTTCAATCCTATTCCTGATTCTATTAGGTGGGTATTCAGTGACCCTAATGCAGGTATTGACAGTGTTTCAACGGAATTAAGTCCCACTCATTATTTTACACAAGCAGGAGATTTTGAGGTGATTGTTGATGTATGGTATCCCCCCACGCCTAATAATCCAATGGGGAGGTATGAGCATACATCAAGGGTAATCACTATTGATCCTGCAGCTTCACCTAACCTTGGCGAAGACCTTAAAATGTGTGAAAACAGTTCAATTAGCCTTAATGCTGGTTCTGAACAAGGTTCATATTCCTGGAGCACGGGTGCTTTTGGACAAAACATGAATTCCATAACCGTGTCTGATACCGGAATGTATTGGGTTAGAGCGAGAAACTCTTTTGGATGTTATGGCTCCGATACAATAAATGTGTCACTATATCCATCCCCATCACTCGATACCACCAACCTCATCCTCTCCCCCACCACCTGCGGTGGCAGCACCGGCGCCATACGCGGGCTAACAGTCAGCGGCACCCAACCCATTGCCCTTGAATGGAAAAACAATGCAGGAACTGTATTATCAAACGAAGAAGACATTTTTTACCTGCCCGTTGGCAATTACTACTTGTGGGCTACCGATGGCAACGGCTGCAGCAACCTGGTTTCGCAATACACCATCAGCGATGCCGGCGATGTGCTGATTGCCTCTGTTTCTCATTCAGACTCCTACTGCGGACAGAACAATGGCAGCATAACCATTACCGCCGTAAGCGGTTTGAGCGATATGCTGGAATACTCCATTGATAATGGAAATACATGGCTTAATAACGAAGGTTTGTTTGAAGGTTTAGCCCCCGGACCGCATAATGTTTGGGTAAAAGTTCCCGATGGATCGGGTTGTCAGGCTGTGTATGTCAATAATCCGGTCACTATTCAAGACTTTGCAGGACCACAGGTCGATCCCTTCAGCCTGCCAGCCACCGGCAGCAACCCCAATGGAAGTATTACCCTAACAGCCGCCGGATTTGGCAACCTTACCTATAGCCTGAACGGCGGCACGCCTCAATCTTCAGGTGAGTTCACGGGATTAATTGCAGGAACCTACACCTGGCGTGTAGAAGATGAAAACGGCTGCTTTACCGAAGGCAGTATTGAAGTAGGTCAGGAAGCCGGTTTCATCATTTCAGCCATAGCTGGCAACTCAGCGGTGTGCCTTGGCAATGCCCCCGTTGCCCCTTTGCTTATTGAAAACTTTACCGGTGTTCAGGCTTTTACAGCCACGCTGGAATATGATGCCACGCTGGTAAACTGCGAAGGTTTCCGGCCCGGCAGTGTTCATCCTCAGCTTGAAGCCAACCTTATTGCCGAAGTCTATCCGGCCTCACAGCGCATTGTTGTCACCTGGTCGGGCAGCGCTCCCCTCACCATTGATGGAACGGTAACTGTGCTCGATCTGGTATTCAGTGCCACGCAGGCGGGCAACAGCTTCCTTACCTGGGATCAGGCACCGGCAGCCACATGGTTTACCGGTGAATACGGCAGCATTGAACCTGAGTTTCAGATCGGGCAGATACAGGTAAACAATCCACCTGTACTGGCGCAGCAGTTTCCGGAAAACGTATGCGAAGGTGAGCTGGCCTGGCTATCCGCAACAGCCACGGGCAATGAACCGCTAACCTATCAATGGACTTTACCGGATGGCAGCAATGTAAACGACCCGTTTCTTATCTTTTTAAACGCATCATCAGCTAATTCAGGGCAATACAGGGTAAAGGTAAGCGATGCCCTTGGCTGCAGCGATTCCACCCTGCTCACCCTGCAGGTTACCCCCAATCCCGCTGACTGGTTTTTACAGGATACCATTTTGTTTGAAAACCAATACCTGCTTGCCGGCCCTGCTGGTTATGCCTCCTACCTATGGAGCACCGGTGACACTATGCCCGAAATCACCGTAAACACCGAAGGGCTTTACACCCTGCAGCTCACCACCCACAACCTGTGCGCGGGTGCCGATTCCACCTACCTCAAAATGCTGGAAGCCGAATCACCTTTTCTCGTCCCCAACGCCTTCACCCCCAACAACGACGGCCTGAACGACACCTTCCGACCTATAGTTGATTACGAAAGGGTGCGCATGTTCAGCATGGTAATCTACAACCGCTGGGGGCAAATGGTATTTGAAACATCCGATTATTCAGGAGGATGGGATGGTAAGGATGCACCTGCGGGGGTTTATAGCTGGGTAATCAGTTATTCGAAGAACACCGGAATACCATATCAATTAAAAGGCATAGTTACTTTGATAAAATGATAAATCATGAGAATCAAATCTACGTTGCCTATCTTGATGCTGTTGTTATCTTTGGAATCTTTCTCCCAAAAAGAGGCCTACAACTGGTATTTCGGGAACCGGGCGGCCCTGAATTTTAGCACAGGCGAAGCAGTATCATTAGATAACAGCAATATGCTTGCATGGGATGGATGTGCTTCACTATCAGATTCATCAGGCAATTTGTTATTCTATTCAAACGGAGAAAAAATATGGAATAAAGAACACCAGGTGATGCCCAATGGCAATGGACTCTTCGGGTACAACGGTGCAACCCAGTCGGCTTTATTCATTCCTATACCTGAAGCTTCCGGCAAATATCTTCTATTCACTATGGGGAATACTTCCCTAACAGGCCAACAACCTGGGTGTTTCTATTCGATGATAGATATGAATCTTGACAATGGCAGGGGAGATATTATTTCTGATCAGAAAAACCTGTTTTTATTAGGTTCAGATTCTGCAAATGATGTTATGATGGCAGTTTCTCATGGCAACTCTAAAGATTACTGGTTAATTATCCGCAGTTTCTCACAGTACAATTGTTTTAAGTCATATAGAATAACTATGAATGGCATCGGCAATGACCCTGTCATTTCTGACTGTATTTATGATATTACTAGCACCGCAGCACAAGGGACATCTAAAGTTTCACCCGATGGCAAGTACTATATTTATGCCAGAACAGAATGGTCTCTGAGTAACCCCAGGGGGACAGAATTATATACAGTTAACAGCCTGACAGGTTATCTAACCCCGGTTTTTGCCTTCGCTGCTGATGATGATAGTTTTTGGGTAAATGGAGCCGAATTTTCCGCTAATTCTGAGTATTTATATCTATCTATCAATCAGATACTTTACCCACCCATTACCTATCATACAAAGGTTAAACAATTTGACATGAGTAAACTAAATAATGTTGACCTTTTTGAATCTTCAGGGGTAACATTGTATCACGAAGAAAGTGAAAATGGGTTTGAGCAGATGCAGATTGGCCCCGACGGGAAAATATATGTAGCACATAATTTGGGTGACAATAAACACATGGCAAGAATTAATTATCCGGCAAAGCATGGAATTGCCTGCGAATTTGAAAAAGAAGCCGTTGAATTGATTCGTGGAAATACATTGCATGGCCTTCCAACATTCATTCAATCCTACTTTGTAAGATTTTCCTGGCTTGGAAACTGCCTCGGTGATTCTACCCATTTCAGCTCCTGGTTTCTGCCTGAACCTGAAAGTATACAATGGGACTTCGGCGATCCCGGAAGTGGCTCAAACAATTTTAGCAACTTGCTGAATCCTGCCCATCAATTTTCCGGACAGGGTAATTTTACTGTTTCGGCTATTGCAACTTATCCCAATGGAAGGACAGAATCGTACGTGAGGGAGGTATGGATTACGCCTTACCCCGTCTTTGAACTGGGCGAAGATCAATCCATAT
>Ga0351834_1153_pt1 | contig 11037 bp, 8 predicted proteins | sample BONcelHFGM3001C6_FD_206754 | JGI IMG/M metagenome (GOLD analysis project Ga0351834, IMG submission 206754) | Enriched cells from coal bed in the Powder River Basin, Montana, United States - BONCAT cells FGM rep1 HSBNCT.FGM.300.1.C6 ... | reverse complement strand
GCGCCATGGTGGTCTTACCGGTGCCGCGCGGGCCGGTGAACAGGTAGGCGTGGACAAGCCGGCCGCTGCTGATGGCATTACGCAGCGTCCGGCTGACATGTTCCTGCCCAATGACGTCATCAAAGGTCTTGGGGCGGTACTTGAGGGTAAATGGTTCGTACATGGTCAGGGTTAAGGTGTCAGGACTCAGGGATCAGGTTCGGAGTGGGACGCAAGCGCAAGTATCTTCGGCAAGAGAGCGACCGAGTCCTTCACGGGGCACGACCGGGGGATAGCCGGCTCCCGCCGTCTCCGGCCGTGGCCGTCCCTGATCCCTGAATCCTGAAATCTGACCCCTGATTCACCGCCGCACACCCCACCTTTGACAACGCCGTCCAGGCGTTACCCTGATGGCTGGCTCGGGTCAGGTGATCCGCGGCACAGACAATTACTCAGCTACCGTTGCTTCCTCTCGGACCTGGCGGGGTTCACCAAGATTGCCTTGCGCGGGACCCAACCGTCAACACTGCCCGTCAGGGGCAGACCCTACACGACGAGGCCGAGGGCGGGGGATTAGCCCCCACTAAGGCGGATTGTGGGTACAGGGAACCGCCAGTTCCCCGGTTAGTGCGGCGGTGAATCAGAGGTCAGGAGTCAGGATTCAGGGATCAGGTTCGGACACGGCAACGGCAGAAGGCTAGATGCAATGACAGGAGCGGCTGGTGGGTCAGCGATTGGCGGCGCAGCGGACCCGTTCTTCTACCTTGCTGCGGAAGCCGCTGGCTACTTTGGAGACTTCTTCGGCGAGAGCGGCAGCCGCATCATATTGAGGGATGTTGATGTAGCGCAGGTCGCGAGCCAATAGCAGCAGGTAACGCGTCTCGGCCAGCGAGCCCTGGGCGGTGCTGAGGTATCTCAGAAAGAGCCCGTCGCTGTGGGAGCCGTAGCCTTCGGCGATGTTCGTTGCCACCGACACCACGGCCCGGCGCAGCTGGTCGGCCATCGCAAATCTTTCGTAGTCAGGGAAATCGAGAGTTAGCGGGTACCCCTGCAAAACAAGCTGATGAGCCTTCTGCCAGACGAGCAAATCCTCAAAGGAAGCCATCGTGTCCCCCTATCGTCTCGTGGGCCTTGCCGTCTCGGGCCCTGCCGTCTCCGAACCTGATCCCTCAAACCTGATCCCTGAAACCTGAAATGGCGGAGAGAGTGGGATTCGAACCCACGGTACCCTTGCGAGTACACGCGCTCTCCAGGCGCGCACCTTCGACCACTCGGTCATCTCTCCGCTCTGGTTGTTTGCCAAAGTACACTGCTGCGCGTCGGCCGCCTCGGGAAAGCCGTCCCTGAGCCCTGAAACCCGATCCCTGAAACCTGAAAATGGCGGAGAGGGGGGGATTCGAACCCCCGAGTGGGAGTTACCCACTACACGATTTCGAGTCGTGCGCGATAAACCGAACTCTGCCACCTCTCCGACTTCTGCCTGCTACGTCGGCGGGGCCCGTCGCACGGCGGACGCGGACGTCCGCGGGCGCGACACCCACCGACTGGGAGAGTCTTGGGGCTGTGGTCAGAACCTGACCCCTGAGCCCCGACTCCTGAAACCTGATTCTGGCGCCCCCGGGCCGATTCGAACGGCCGGCCTTCAACTTAGGAGGTTGCTGCTCTATCCTGCTGAGCTACGGGGGCGCAGCCTGGCCATCTGTCGATTGTGCGAACGGCGGGCCGGCTAAAGCTCGGCCCCTCCGAACGGCGCGGCCGGATGGTATCCGGCCCCTCCATGGGCAGCAACATCAAAAATCCGCTCCTCCGCAGCGCCGCAGGGGCGAGCCGGGCAGAGCGGATGAAGGCACTGGGCCAGCGGCGGCGACTGGCCGGAAAGGAAAATATGGCGCGCTCGGGCCGATTCGAACGGCCGACTTCCTGCTCCGCAGGCAGGCGCTCTATCCCCTGAGCTACGAGCGCGCTCTGTGAGCCACCGCTCGCCCGGGCCGCGGTCTGGTGACCGCTCCTACAGGCAGAGGTGGTGGTTGCGGACTAATATGGTACGCCCGGGCCGATTCGAACGGCCGGCACCCGGCTCCGGAGGCCGGTGCTCTATCCACTGAGCTACGGGCGCATCCCCTCAGGAGCCATCTCTGATACTGGCTCCTGATCGCTGAAACCTGAACATGGCGGAGAGGCCGGGATTCGAACCCGGGACAGAGGTATAAGCCCTGTAACCGCTTAGCAGGCGGTCGCCTTCGACCACTCGGCCACCTCTCCGCAGAGAGACTATGATACCATATAGCTCATCTGATATCAAGTCAAAAAGAGCGATTCCATGGCCAATGGCGTTTCTTCGGCAGACTGCCACTGCGCCCCGTCCACGGCCCCTTCGTGGCCCGCGTGGCTGACGCGCTCAGAGCAAAATGACTTGGCAACCTTTCGCGAAACGTGGTATTGTACCCCTGTTAATCAAGAACCTCTTGATCGTATCGGAGTGACGCGCTGTGCCTGAAGTTGTCTGTCTGGGAATACTCGTTGCGGATGTTTACGGCAAGCCTGTGGACGAGTGGCCGGAGCGGGGGCGGCTCTCCACCGTTGATGACATGGGCATCGGCCTGGGCGGCTGCGCCGCCAATACCGGGCTCTGCCTCGTGAAGCTGGGCACCGACACCGCCATCATGGGCAAGGTTGGCGACGACGGCTTCGGCAAGTTCGTCAGTGACACTCTTACCGCCGCTGGGGCCGACGTGCGCGGGCTTGTAGTTGACAACCGCCCCGGCACCTCCGCCACCATGGTCATGATCGACTCCGAGGGTGAGCGCACTTTCCTGCACTACCCCGGCGCCAATGGCCGCCTGAAGCTCGAGGACCTCGACTTCGAGGTGATCACCAGTTGCCGCATCTTCCACTGCGCCGGCGCGCTGGTCATGGGCGACTTTGACGGTGAGCCGATGGCGGAGTGCCTGCGGCGGGCGCAGGAGGCCGGCGCCACGACGGCTTTGGATACTGTATATAATGACAAGAGCGGCTGGATGGACAAGCTGGCCCCCTGCCTGAAGTATACCGACGTCTTCCTCCCCTCCCTCGCCGAGGCCCAGAAGCTCACCGACGAGACGACCCCCGAGGCCGTGGCCGAGAAGCTGCTGGACTGCGGCATCAAGACGGTCGGCCTGAAGATGGGCGAGCACGGCAGCTACATCCGCACCGCGGACGTCGAGTTGCGCGTGCCGGCCTACCGCATGGAGGTCCTCGACGGCACCGGGGCCGGGGATGCCTTCGTGGCGGGCTTCCTGCGCGGCATCCTTGAGGGCTGGGACCTCGAGCGCACCACGAAGTTTGCCAACGCCGTGGGTGGACTGTGCACCACCGGCATCGGCACCACGGCCGGGGTCAGGGACTTCGCCTGCACGCTGGACTTCCTGCGCGAGCAGGAACCCGGTTACTGGCAGTAACTGAGGTCCCGGCGCGCCGGGAGGCGTCTGAGAGAGAGCGTTTGTTAACCTAGCCGGTGGGTGTCACGTCGTGTGTGACGGGCCCCGCCGGCATCCGTCGCTACACCGAAAGGATGACCTGGATGGAGGACCTGAAGGCGAAAGTGCAGGAAGTACTGGACACGATCCGGCCGCAGCTCCAGGCCGATGGCGGAGACGTGGAGCTCGTTGATGTCACTGCTGACAACCAGGTGCAACTGCGCCTGCAGGGCCAGTGCCGGGGCTGCCCGATGTCACAGATGACGCTGGCTTTGGTGATTGAGCGGACGCTCAAGGAGCAGATCCCGCAGATTGAGGGCGTCGAGGCGGTGGACTGACGCTGGGAAGCTTCCGCGATGGTCTTTAGCACGGCCTGAGCCGTTGTCGGCTCCGGCCCTGCTTGGCGTTGAGGGGCTTGCCGCACTGCAGCACGTACGGTCACAGACGGGTGAGCCTTGTGGTAGAGGGAAGACTGATAGCCATATCAGACATCCATCTCGACACCTGGCGCGAGCAGGACCCGCCCGGCTTCGAGGCCAAGAAGACCGCTTTCCTGGAGTTCCTGGATTGGGTGCGGGAGGGCAGCGGCTGTCAGCATTTCGCCATTGTCGGCGATCTCCTGGACGTGCCACAGCTCGACCACTCCCCGGTGCTCCCGCGTTTTCATGAAGTGGCCGCCGCGCTCTGGAACATCATGCGGTCCGGCATCAAGTTCCACTATGTTGTCGGCAACCATGATGCCGGCCTCATCGGGCTGGATGTGGCCATGGCCCATCCCCCGGGCGAGCTGGCCTATCCGGGCCTCAGCGTTCGCTGCGGCGGCCTGGATGTCTGGCTCGAGCATGGCCACATCATGGACGCGTGGCTCTGGGCGTTTTTACAGTACCGGGCCAGTCACCTGGCCGAGGTGCCGCCCGCGCAGGCGACGCAGCACTTCCTGCCCTCATGCAGCGGCTCGCCGCAGGCCACCCCTGCCTCCGCCTTCATCTACGAGACTATCTATGAGGCGATGCAGTGGCGGCCCATGGAGAGCGGCTTCACCGCTGACGAGAAGCGCCTGGGCCTGCGGGTGATGAGCCAGCACCTTGACGATGATTTTGCCGATGTGGCGGCCAGCGCGCCGCCAGACCGCCTGCGAGAGCAGATCGAGACGGACCTGCAGCGCCTGGGCTTGACCGTACAGGACCTGCAGACGCGGACCGATCTGCCCAATGAGGCTCTGGCGTTGTTCATGATGGTGGGGGCGCGCTACTACTCCGTTCTGCCGTGGCGCCGGGCCGCCAAGTGCCGCCTGCGCGAGTTGCGCGACCGGCTGGGCCCGCAGGTGCGCGGGCTGATCATGGGGCATGTCCACGAGGTGGACTGCTACCACTGGGAAAGCGACGGCCAGACGCTGGCCTATGCTAACTGCGGGACGTGGCTCACCGACGGCGGCGGCTTTGTGATGGTTGATCAGGGTGACCTGCGGGCCTTCGAACGCCGCTGGAGCGACCCGCTGCCAGATCTTGACTAGCAGACGACAGGGCCCGGCACTTGCGCCGGGCATTCTTGACCAGGTAGGGTGCAAGGGCATGAAGTTCTTTATCGACACCGCGAATATCGACCAGATCAAGGAGGTCATGTCCTGGGGCATCTGCGACGGCGTGACCACCAACCCCACGCTGGTCGGCAAAGAGGGCGTGGACTTCGAGACGCGCATCAAGGAGATCTGTGAAGCCGTCGAGGGCCGCCCCGTCAGCGCTGAGGTTGTTTCCATCGACGCCGAGGGGATGATTAGGGAAGCCCGCGACATCGCCAAGTGGGCCGACAACGTCGTGGTGAAGATCCCCTTCCTCAAGGAAGGCATGAAGGCCATCCACGTGCTGAGCCAGGAGGGCATCCGGATCAACTGCACGCTGATCTTCAGCGCCCCCGCGGGTCTCGTGGCCGCCAAGGCCGGCGCCAGCTACATCTCCCCCTTCGTCGGCCGGCTCGATGACATCGGTCACGACGGCATGGAACTGGTCCGCCAGCTCGTGCCGATCATGCAGAACTACCTTTTCGACTGCGAGATCATCGTCGCCAGCGTCCGCACCCCCGCCCATGTCATCGAGTCTTCGATGCTCGGGGCGGACATCGCCACGGTTCCCTTCGACGTCATGGACAAGCTGTTCAACCACCCCCTGCGTGACAAGGGGCTCGACAGCTTCCTCAAGGACTGGGGCAAGTACCAGGAGATGATGGGCGAGAAATAGGGGCGGAATGTCAGAAGCTGCAAGCGGCCGCGCCATCTACTGGCGCGGCCGCTTCACTTTGGTATGACATCATTGCAGGCGCCTTGAGCGCAACTGGAACTGCCGGGAGTACCAATACGGCCGGGGGGACCGGCCTGGCCCCCCTGGGAAGCAGTTTCATGCGTTTCATGCTCCGCAAGCTGTGGCAGGAAGAATCGGGGCTGACCAGCGTCGAGTACGCGGTTCTGCTGGCGCTGATCTCGATCGCCTGCATGTTCGCCTTCTGGCGCCTCGGCATACTCATCAGGTGGATCGTGGTGATTACGAACTGGATCTTCCGGTGGGCTACCTGAGCCGCGGCTGCCCTCTACCGCGTCTCACGATTGTGTCCAAAATGTGAGTGGGAGGGTCTTCCAGCCGCGACGTGAGCGCCGCTACGCTCCGGAGTCTGGGCTGGAGGACCCTCCCACTCACTTTCCGAACAAGACCTCACTTCTCCGGGAACAGCCCCATCAGCGCATCCGCAAACAGCTGCAGCCCCTTCGCCTCCGGGTGGTTGATCCAGTTCGCCTCGTAGATGATGTACGGGATGCCCTGCCGCCAGAGGCGTGCCCAGCGGGCCGAGCCGTCTGCCAGCGCCAGGTTGCGGCTCGCGGCGAACTTGCGCAGGTCCTGCACGTACGGCCGGGGGTCGTCGTCCACCCGCGGGTCCTGCAGCCCCATCCAGTCCGGCCGCACAAAGTGCGGCGTCAGGAAGATGATCTCGGCGCCCGTGCCGGTGATCTGCTTCACTATCTCATCGTACTGCGCGTTGAGCGCGTCCCCCTTGAGCCACGAATCGTTGACGAACTCGATGACGACCAGGTCGGGCTTCGGCTCCAGCACGTCGCGCACGAAGTCCTTCTCCGCCCCGCGCGGCTGGGCCATGTAGGTCCTGCTGTCGCGGCCACCCCAGCCCGCCGTCCGCACCTCAACCTGCGCCTGCGGGAAGCGCTCCTGTAGCTCGGTGCCGAAGCGGTTCTGGTACCAGAACTGCGGCTGCCCGCCGCAGCCGGAGCCGGCGGTGACGCTATCGCCCCAGGCGATGATCAGCACCTTCTCCCCGTTGCGGAGCCTGGCGAGGGTCTTGGGCAGGAGCGTCTCGGCCACAGGCTCAGCCGCCACCGGCGGGAGGTCCTCGATCGGGTAGAGGTTCAGGTCGCCCAGCTTCTCCGTGGGCCCATACAGCCAGACGCGGGCGATCGCCGTCTCGCCCTCCGCCAGCGTCGGCGGCGCGGCCATGTTCGCGGCGGGCTTGCCCTGGACCACCTTCACCTGCCCCTCGGCATCCACCACGATGCTGTCCAGGCGGCACGGGACGTAGTCATAGTCCACGTAGACCTTCTGCTCGGCGGTGATGCGCCCGCCCTCGTTGCGCCCAAAGCCCGTCCAGTAGGTCTCCAAGTCATAGTCCTGGCCCGGCACGTAGACTTCGGCCTCGCCAGGCCCTGCCTTCAGCTTCAGGCTGCCTTCAACAAGCAGGCCTGTGGCAACGCACTCCTGGGCCTGGAGGGCCTTGGGGTGCCGCCCGCGCATCCAGGGGCCGGCTTTGGCGTTGTACATGGGCAGGGCGGCATGCTCCTCATCGCGCACAGAGACCACGGCCGGCGGGGCGACGGTGACGGTCACGGGCTGATCCAGAGCGATGTCGCGCCCGTCGAGGCCCACCTGTCCGGGGCCGACCTTGACCTGCCAGTCACCGGCGATCTCGACCGGCATGCCCTTGTGGGCCGGCATGGCCAGGGCACCGGTGCACAGCAGGACGGCTACCAGCAGCAGGGACAGTGTTTCCACAAAGCGCCTCCTGGAGTTCTCTGTTCTTCGGATCGCGCTCTGGTGAGCGCGATCCGGGGGGTTCATCGACTCCTACTCAAGCAATATCCAACCCCGCCATGCTGCGCGCCGCGTACGAAGTTCATCCGCACCAGCGACAGCTTCTGCGGATCCACCCCGAACTCCCGCATCGGCAGCCGCACCTCCGCCGTCCACCTGTCCGGGTAGACCTTCGCCGCCCACGAGCAGTTGAAGTTGTGCGCCAGGCGCTCGGAGTAATCCTGCGTGCCGTCCTTGTCGTACTGGTCAAAGAACCCCCCTGCCGCGTTGATGATGAACTGAGCGTGGGGCGCGGCGTCCATCCCGGGGTTGAAGAAGATCTCCACTGAGTCATCGTGCCAGGTCGAGCCGTCGCGCGGCGCCGCCTGGACCTTGAGGGCGGAGGTGTCCTGGAAGCATTCCAGCGCCACGTACAGGTCCTTGCCATCGTGGCAGAGCCGCACGTTCGTGAGTTGATCGGCCGGACTGGTGCTGCCCCAGTTGATGAAGCCGGTCAGCACGTCCGCCCGCTGCCAGATCGGCTCATCGACAACGCCGTCAACCTGCGGCGCCGCGGACTTGAGCGCCGTGCCGATCTTCAGCGACATGTCCCGCATCCGCGTCACCGTGTCCTGGTAGACCGGCAACCCGCCCTCGCCGAAGATCTCCCGGGAGCGGCGGTCGATGTGCCGGCGGATGTTCTCGCCATCCAGCTTCCCCTCAGCCTGCGCCAGCTTGATGGCCTCACCAGCCACGGCGGCGGCAAAGTAACGGGTGGCGTTGGTCGTGGCGCCGGCCTTGAGGGGCTCAAACCAACCGCCCAGCGGCGGGAAGTAGGCGACCGGGTCCTTCTCGAATGTCGCCTTGAAGTAGTCGTCCACATTCACGTTGGCGATCTTGTCGGCCATCTCCCGCATCGCCGCGGCGACCTCTTCGACCGGCGCGTTCTGCTCGATGAGTTCCTGCACCTGCATCCCGGCCCAGTAGTTACCGGCCAGAAGGCGGGTCAGCTCGAAGGTCTTGCGGAAGAAGTGGATCCGCTGCTTGACCAGGTCATCCTGCGTCAGCCCCGCCGCCTCGTCCAGGCAAGCGGTCATCTCCTCCAGCACCGCCGGCGGGAAGATCAGAAACTGCGCCGGGTCCGCCGCCAGCCGGTACGCCCACGCGCCGGCGCCCTTCTGCCTGCGCCAGGCGTCCTCGGCGAGGCAGAAGTAGCGCTTCATCGGCTCGGCGGCGTCGCGGAACATGCGCTCGTTCCAGTCACTGACGATGGCGTCCACGTCGCAGTCGGGGTTCCAGACGATGCGCGCCATGGTGTAGAGCTTCGGCCCGTCGAGACCCCAGTTGGGGTAGACCTCGGCGTAGAAGCCACGCACTTTGTTAGCCGCGGCGAACTGCACCGCATCCTGGAACAGGTGGTTGTAGATGCGCGGCACGGCGAAGCCCACGCCGTAGGCATAGTCATAGATGCCCATCTGGTTGGCCGATTGCGACCACCACTTCAGCAGGTGCTGGTCCTGGGCCTTGAACTTCGGGTCGAAGTAGTCGGCGCGGTTGCTGGTGAAGTAAGGGATGATGTTGCGGTGCAGCTTCATGCCCGGCGGCGGCAGGATCGCGCTGGAGTACGCCAGGCAGCCCAGCATCTTCTTCGGGTAGTCCCTTTCGAGGTCCTCGGCGACGCGGTTGAGCCAACTGTAGAACAGCACACTCTTGTCGCCGGAGAAGCCGTGCCAGGTCTTCATCGGCCGGTCGATGGCCTTACAGCCCTCGCACTCGCACCAGCCCTGCCCGTCGTTCATCCCGTAGGAGAAGGACTCGAGGGTCGGATCGTTGCGAAAAGCCTCCCGCGCCGCCTCAGCGCCCCGCTGGACCGTCGCCTCGCTGCTCATGCACGGCTGCCAGGAGTGGTCTTCCTTGCCGGGCTTGTAACGCTCGGTCCCGTGGATCGGGAAGTACTCCGGGTTTGTGTCCCAGTACTTGTCCACATCAAAAACGTTGTTGAGGTTGTGGTGGAAGTTGTAGCGACCATGGATGCGCTGCCGCAGGTTCCAGCGCCCGCCATGCTGCGCGCCGCTCCACAGGCGGGACAGGATGACCGGGGTGTGAGCCTGCTTGCCCTCAGGTACGACGAGGCTGCTTAGCTGCGGCACATCCTCGCCCAACTCTCCCGGAATCAGCCACCGCACGCCCACCTGGTCCTCGAGGAACTGGCAGACCGCCCAGTAAGTGGACCAGGGCTGGGCGCCGACCAGCATGATGCTGTCGGGCTTGACCGCCACGATATAGGCGTCGCGATCCAGCTTGCGCACCTCACGCCCCAGCGCCTCACGCACCGCGTCGCACTTGCCGACGTAGATGGGCAGGGCGCTGCCGGGCGTGAAATCTTTGTCCGCGACAGCTTTGAAGGTCTTCCCGGTCGCCTTGTTCAGGTACAGGGCGAGGTCCTCCCAGGCCCATTGCAGTTCCTCTTTGGTGCCATCCTGGTAGACGATGACAGCCTGTGACGAGCCATCCAGCACCGGAAATGAGGCGGCGCAGGCGGGGATGACGGCGGTGAGCAGTAGCAGTGGCAAGACGAGTAGCATGTTGTTCCTCCGGCGATTGACCAGGCATATCCAGTTGCGGGGTGTCCGCCGTAGCGTCGTTGCGAAGGCGGACACCCTGCATCTGGTGGTAGTTCCCCCAATCCGGCCCCATACCTGCCCCCAAGAGGGAAGCGCGGGAGGCTTGCGGAAGTGGACGGCCAGTCCCCAACCAGGAGCAACCAATGAAAGCCATCATGGTGATGTTCGACTCGCTCAACCGCCGCATGCTGTCACCTTACGGCTGCGACTGGGTCTTCACACCCAACTTTGAGCGGCTCGCCAACCGCGGCGTGACCTTCGACACCTCCTACGTCGGCAGCATGCCCTGCATGCCTGCCCGGCGGGAGTTGCATACCGGCCGCTACAACTTTCTGCACCGCTCCTGGGGGCCGCTGGAGCCCTTTGACGATTCCGCCCCGCGCCTGCTCCACGAGGCCGGCATCCGCACCCACTTGGTCAGCGACCACTACCACTACTGGGAGGAAGGCGGGTGCAACTACCATACCCGCTACTCGTCCTGGGACATCATCCGCGGCCAGGAGGGCGATCCCTGGCGGCCGGAGATGTGCGTCCAGGCACCCGACAGCCGCAACAACGAGGTCCGCGGCGGCGGGCCCTGGCTGAGCCAGGACTGGATCAACCGCGCCTACATGAGCCGTGAGGAGGACCAGCCGCAGCCGCAGACCTTCCAGCGCGGGCTCGAGTTCCTGCGCGCCAACCACGCCCAGGACAGCTGGTTCCTGCACCTGGAGACGTTCGACCCGCACGAGCCCTACTTCTGCCCCGAGCGCTTCCGCGACCTGTACCGCGAGTACATCCAGGACCGGCACTGGGACTGGCCACCGTACCGGCAGGTGCAGGAGACGCCGGAGGATGTCAGGCACATGCGGGCCATGAGCGCGGCGCTGCACACCATGTGCGACGAGTATCTCGGCCGCGTGCTCGACCTGATGG
>Ga0351834_1151_pt1 | contig 11074 bp, 10 predicted proteins | sample BONcelHFGM3001C6_FD_206754 | JGI IMG/M metagenome (GOLD analysis project Ga0351834, IMG submission 206754) | Enriched cells from coal bed in the Powder River Basin, Montana, United States - BONCAT cells FGM rep1 HSBNCT.FGM.300.1.C6 ... | reverse complement strand
AAGCCGTCGTAAGGAGAGTGATGCCATGTTGAAGGATGTGAAGAACATCATTGCAGTCGGATCCGGGAAAGGCGGTGTTGGAAAATCAACCGTGGCTGTCAATCTGGCGGTAGCACTCGCACGAACTGGAGCCAGTGTTGGCTTAATTGATGCCGATATTTACGGGCCTTCAATTCCAATGATGTTTGGGCTGGTAAATCACCACCCCCAGGGTAATGAGAAGAATGGGAAGATGATCATTCAACCGGTTGAAAAATATGGGCTGAAGCTTATTTCCATCGGTTTCTTTGTTGACCAGTCTAAAGCGCTGATATGGCGGGGACCCATGGCTTCCACCGCCCTCCGACAACTCTTTACCGACGTTGAATGGGGTGAACTGGATTACATGGTTATCGACCTTCCTCCGGGAACAGGAGACATCCCACTAACACTGATCCAGGACTTTCCTCTAACCGGTGCGCTTATTGTCACCACACCACAGCAACTGGCCCTGGCAGATGTAAGAAAAGCAGCCGATATGTTCCGTAACGACAAGATTTCCATCCCGATTCTTGGGATGGTCGAAAATATGTCCTATTTTATCCCGCCGGATGATCCAACGAAAAAATATTACATTTTCGGAGAGGGTGGAGGAAAGAAATTCGCCAAGGAGTTATCCATCAACATGCTGGGTGAGATCCCAATCGTTGCCGAAATCACCCAATCAGGAGATTCAGGCACACCGGTTGCGGCCGACCCTTCACTGCCTGTGACCAAAGCATTTGATGATCTTGCACAAAATGTCGCTCAGCAGATCGCAATTAGTAATGCCATTAAGGAAACATTTTTTAAAGTAGCGAATAGCGATTAGGGATCAGGGATTAGGGAAAAGAATTATATCAATGGAAGATTTTCCTTTTAACCCTAATCGCTAATCCCTAGTCGCTAATCCCTTTTTTATTATTTTTGCACCCTAAATTAACAGTACAACGATGTCAGAAAATCAAGAACTTGAACTGAAAGTAAAGAATGTCCTGGAACAGATCCGTCCTTATCTGCAAGCTGATGGTGGTGATGTAGAGTTTGTGGACCTTTCCGATGATAAAATTGTCAGTGTTCGCTTAACAGGCATGTGTGGCAGTTGCCCGCACAGCCAGATGACTCTGAAAAATGGAATTGAAACTGCGATGATTCGTGCCGTCCCCGAAATTAAATCGGTTGAATCGGTGATGATGTAATGACGTCGCCCCTACAAATATTTTCCGACGATCGGCATCCTGCGGCCTACGCCAAATGCTTTTGGTGAAACACGTAAAACAGGCGGGGTTTGATGCCGTTTCCATTCACTTCCGTTTACCATTCCAAGAACCCTCTTAACAACGGCCGGGTCAAAGCCCATGGCTGTGATCTCTTTGAGCCCCTGCCGTTCTTCGATGTATAGAAAGAGGATTTGGTCCAGAACCGCATAATCGGGTAACGAATCGGCATCTTTCTGGTTGGGACGGAGTTCGGCCGAAGGAGCTTTGTTGATGGTATTGACAGGGATGATCTCTGCTGATTGATTGATGTGCCTGGCCAGGCTATAGACCTCGGTTTTGTACAGATCCCCTAAAACGGAGATCCCTCCGCACATATCTCCATATAAGGTGCCATAACCCACGGCAGCTTCACTCTTGTTGCTGGTATTTAACAGGATGTAGCCAAACTTATTGGCCAAGGCCATCAGTATTACTGCTCGCAACCGGGCCTGAATGTTCTCCTCAGTGACATCAAAAGGAAGATCGTTAAAATAGGGGGCCATGGTATTCTCCATGGCGGTGAATGTTCCGTCGATCGGAATGATGTCGAATGAAACTCCCAGGTTCTCAGCCAACTGGCGCGCATCGGTGATGCTGTGCTCTGATGAAAACGTGGAAGGAAGGAGAACCGCCTTTATAGATTCACTCCCGAGCGCTTCAGCCGCCAGCACCAGCGTGACGGCCGAATCGATGCCACCACTCAAACCAAGTATCGCCTTGGAAAAGCCCATTTTTGAAAAATAATCCCGGATGCCCATTACGAGCGCGGAATGGATGAGTCGGATGTCAGATCCCAGATGCTGGATGCTGGATACTGGATGCTGGATGCTGGATCGAATATCTCGGATCGCTGATCGCTGATCACGGACCTCAAGTTTCTCCAGTTCATACACCCTCAAATCCTCTTCGAAGCGAAGAAGTTCATCCTGCAGGGTTCCTTCACTTGCAAACACCATTGAACCTCCGTCAAAGAGTAATTCGGTTTGCCCGCCAACCTGGTTCACATAGAGAAGGGGAAGGTCGTATTGTTTCGCATTACGGGAGAGGATATCCCGCCGTATCTCGGGTTGGTTATAGTGAAATGGTGACGCAGCAATATTGAGGATCACATCTGGCTTCAGGAGGGAAAGCTCCTGCATGGGATTTCTGACATACAAGGGGTAGTTGTCAATATTCCAGAGATCTTCACAAATAGTTAAGGCAAACCGTTTTCCCAGGTAGTCAACAACCTGATACGGCATCCGGTTTGGCTCAAAGTATCGGTATTCATCAAAAACATCATAGGTTGGCAGGAGCGTCTTGTGAGCCTTCCCAAGGATCTCTCCTTCGGAAAGAAAAAAGGCCGTATTGTAGAGCGGTTTCCCTTTTTTGCCTGGATTTCGGGAAGGAGCTCCCACAATGGCAGCAATCCCCTTGCAGGCATCTGCAATCTGCTGGATCGCTTTGTTGCACGATTCCAGGAAATCAGTGAACTCGAGAAAATCCCGGGGAGGATATCCGCATACAGACAATTCGGAAAAAATAACCAGGTTCGCACCTAAACCATATGCACGTGCAATCGACCCCTGGATCAGGTTTGTGTTGTACTCAAAATTGCCAACAATGTAGTTTTGCTGCGCCAGTGCAATCTTCATATCCCGATTTAAAATAAAACGCCAATATTTAACTCAACAAAGTTCAACTGCGACTTCTCGTTAAGGTCTGATGCGGAATTGTATCCGGTTAAGATATTATTGAGGCTGTTGCTGTAATTGACGCCAAAAAATATCCTGGTATTTATATCTAAATGATATTCCAGTCCGGCGCCAAAGATAACAGCCTGACGGATCAGGGTTGTATTGGAAGTGACATCGCTGTTTTCTTTGTCGGGCAATACTCCGGCTCCCAGGTCATATTCATCCCTGGCTTTGGCACTTATTCTGAATCCGGTCGAGAATCCGATTTGCCCGAAAAATGAGAACCGTCCGAATGTATTTGTCTGAAGCTTAATCATGTATGGGATGTCAAGGTAAACGAATTTGTATTTTCTGTTCAACTGACCATAAACGGTAGCGGTGTCGAGTAACAGTGAATCTCCGTATGTTATCCTTCCATTCAGAAAAGCAAAGTTGAATCCGGTAGAGAACGCATAATTTTTGGCAAAATAAAAATCAGTGACCAGTCCGATTGTTGCCCCTCCGGTAATCCCATCGTAATCGTAGTGTTTTGTCTCAGGAGCCATCCATCCTATGTTTGGAGCAGCTTTCAGGCCAAGTTTAACGGGACTCTCCTGGGTTTGGGTGAACGAAGCTTGTGAACATCCTAAAACCAGAAGGAGAAGAGGGAAAAAGACCTTTTTCATAGTTGATGTTTTTCAGATTTTATCGCTTGTTTCGAACAAAAATAGAACATTTGATTGTAGATTTGTCACTTGGTTTTCATGAAATATAATAAAGTTATTCACGTTTTTATACCCATGAAGAGTTTCAGACCGAACAGCATTCCGGCATTGATTTTTATCCTTCTGATGGTGTCGGCCTGCAACTGGTCCTCAGAGAGAGTACAGGTGGATGTTTCCAATATCCCTGTGGATGCAGTTAAAATTCACAGGTACGACAATGCCCTGTTTTCCATCCCCCTGGATAAACTGGCAGTCGGTCTTGAACAGATCAAACCACAGTACCCTTTTTTTTTGAACACCGACCTCACGGATACCGCAAAAATCAACAATCTGAAGGAGTATCTGACCAATATCCGGACCATAGAATTTTATCAGGCCGCCCACGACCGTTTCACAGATCTGAGCAGTCTTGAAAGCAGCCTCACAGAGGCCTTTCGTCATTTTATTTATTATTACCCGGATGCCGTTTTACCAAGGGTATACACCTACATCTCGGGCGGTGAATATGACCATCCGATACAATATGTGGACTCGGTTCTGCTGATCGCATTGGATGCCTATCTGGGGACCGGGTTCAAACCATACAGCGCGGATGGTTTGCCGTTGTATAAAATCAACCGCATGGAACCGGAATTCCTGTTGCCCGGTTGCATGCGGGCAATGGAGGAGGCTTATTACCCCGTCAGGTATCCGGGAAATACCCTTCTCGACCAGATGATTGATGCAGGCAAAAGGCTCTACTTCCTGGATGCCATGATTCCGGATTACCCGCTCAGGTTTAAGATCTCATATACCGATGAGCAGATCACCTGGATTACTGTGAATGAAGCCCAGGTATGGGCAGCAATCATTGAAAATCAATTGCTCTACTCCTCCCAGGGAAGCACCATACGTGCATTCTTGGCTGATGGTCCATTTACTGCCGACTTCTCTCCCGAATCTCCGCCACGGCTGGGAGAGTACCTTGGATGGAGAATTGTTAAAGCATACATGGAAGAGAATCCGGAAGTCACACTTCAGGAGCTGATTGATGAGACGGATTCCCAGAAGATCCTCTCGAGGTCGAAATACAAGCCAAGCAAATAATCAGATTTTTTTGCCAAAAAGGTATAACCTTTTACCTCTGAACCCGATTAATGGGCAAAGTGAGGTTATGCTGGTAAAAACATTCGGATGTGCACTCTACGGAATTCACGCCATCACCATCACCATCGAAGTGAGCATCGATATCGGAATCAACTTCTCCATGGTGGGATTGCCCGACAATGCCGTGAAGGAGAGTCAGCAGCGGATTGATTCGGCTCTGCGCAGTATCGGGCTCCGGATTCCCGGGAAGAAGATTGTGATCAACATGGCTCCTGCCGATATCCGGAAGGAGGGGTCCTCCTACGACCTGTCCATAGCGGTCGCGCTTCTGGCTGCGAATGAACACATCAGTACTGAGCGGATAGGATCCTATATCATCATGGGAGAATTATCACTGGATGGCACGATCAGGCCGGTCAAGGGAGCACTTCCAATTGCCATCGAGGCGCAGAAACGGAAGTTCAGGGGGGTTATCCTGCCCAGGCAAAATGCAACCGAAGCAGCTGTGGTCGGAGATCTGGACGTATACGGGGTTGACCATATCCGTGAGGTCATAGAGCTCCTTGACGGGAAAGGTTCTCTCACTCCTGTGACGGTGGATTGCCGTGAAGAGTTTTTAAACTGCTCGGCCGATTATGAGCACGATTTCTCGGAAGTGCGCGGACAGGAGAATATCAAAAGGGCCCTGGAGATCGCAGCTGCAGGTGGGCACAATCTCATATTGATTGGACCCCCTGGTGCCGGCAAGACCATGCTTGCAAAGAGACTACCCTCAATTCTTCCACCTTTTACGCTTGATGAAGCATTGGAGACAACCAAAATTCATTCGGTAGCCGGAAAGATGGGGATGCATCGGGCCCTCATTGCTGCGAGACCTTTTCGATCGCCACACCATACGATTTCGGATGTAGCCCTTGTCGGAGGAGGTGCAGTCCCTCAACCGGGAGAAATCTCGCTGGCTCATCATGGCGTATTGTTCCTGGATGAGCTCCCCGAATTTAAACGAACCGTATTGGAGGTGCTCCGGCAACCCCTCGAAGACAGGGTTGTTACCATCTCGCGGGCCCGGTTAAGTGTGGAGTATCCAGCCAGTTTTATGCTTGTAGCTGCCATGAACCCCTGTCCATGCGGTTATTACAACCACCCGCTTATCGAATGCAAATGCGGTTCAGGGATTGTTCAGAAATACATCAACCGGATCTCAGGACCGCTATTCGACCGGATTGATATCCACGTGGAGGTAATTCCAGTGCCATTCAGGGATCTCAGCGAATCCCGCCGGGCCGAAAAAAGCGCTGACATCAGAGCCCGTGTGATTGTTGCACGGAGGATCCAGGAGGAACGCTTTGCCGAATACCCGAGAATTTACTGCAATGCGCAGATTACTGCGAAAACGATTCACAATTTCTGCGCTCTGGATGAATCATGCAACCGGCTCCTGAAAACCGCTATGGAGAAGCTTGGGCTATCAGCACGCGCATTCGACAGGATCCTCAAAGTATCCCGAACGATTGCCGACCTTGAATCCGCTCCGAACATCCGCCCCGAACACCTGGCCGAAGCGATCAACTACAGGTCGCTGGATCGGGAGAATTGGGGGAGCTGAAAATCAGTCTACCAACGGATGTACAAATCTACAATCACAAAACAGGCAAACAGGATGCTGGCAAATCCATTAAGGGTAGCAAATGCGAGATTTACCCGCGAGAAATCATTGGGTTTAACGATGATGTGCTGGTAAATCACCAGCAGGGTAAAGATCGCAAGGCCGATCCAGTAAAGGAAGCCAAACGGACCTGTAATGCCGGCCATCACCAGCATGATCAATGCAACCAGGTGGAAAAACCCAGATAGGATCAGGGAGTTCCGGGCACCCATAGTAGCAGGAATAGACTTGAGTTGTTCCTGCCGGTCAAAATCGATATCCTGTAACGCATAAATGATGTCGAAGCCGGCAACCCAGAATAAAACACAAAAAGAGAAAAACAGCGGAAGAAGGTCAAACTGGCCTGTAATGGAAATATATGCACCAATTGGAGCCAGTGCCAGTCCTAACCCCAGGAAAACATGGCTCAGGTATGTAAAGCGCTTTGTGAAACTATACCCCAGCACGATTAGCAGCGCAATGGGTGAGAGCATCAGACACAGGTTATTGATAAACGCTGTGGTTACAATGAATAGGATGGAGTTTAGGATGACGAAGAGGAGTGCCGATCGGGGTGAGATGATAGCCCGTGGAATCTCACGGATCGCAGTGCGGGGATTCTTCCCGTCAAACTCCCTGTCAATGTATCGGTTGAATCCCATGGCTGCATTTCGTGCAAACAAAACGGATAATATTACCAGAAAGAGAATAATGTAATCAACATCTCCTCCGTTCTCTCGTATAGCCAAAAAGAAGCCAATCATGGCAAAGGGCATCGAGAAGATCGTATGGCTGATCTTTACAAGGGAGAAATAGTCTTTAATGCCCGACATTTAATAAATTTGTGCCAAAATTAAGGCAAATAGCTGAATGATTGAACAACTTAAATACTTCCTTCAATACCTGTTGCATCTGATCAGAGTAAGGTCGAGATACCGTATCCACTCTCCCTTCCTCTACAATTTCTATAAATATATTCTGAGTGACCAAACTCAATACCCTGAATATGAGATGATAGAGAAGGTAAGGAAAGACTTGCTGTCGCGGGCCCGGTTCATCAAACGTGTTGACCTGGGTGCGCGTTCTATTGCGTTTCCCTATTCTCAGCGGTTTGTCAGGGTTCGCGATATTGCCCGTAAATCATCTGTCAGTCCGAAAAAAGGACAATTGCTTTTCAAATTGGTCAAACATTATAAACCACGAACAGTGATCGAACTCGGGACTGCCTTTGGACTCAGTTCGATGTATATGGCAATGGGCTATCGGAACAGTCATATTTATACCATTGAGGGGTGCAACGATACGCTTCACATTGCTACGCATAATTTTTCGCGCCTTGGTCTCGGAAATATTGAGGAGATATGCGGGAATTTTGATGATCGTCTCCCCGAAATTCTCAACAGGTTCGAAACAGTCGATATGGTGTTCTTTGACGGAAACCATAAGCAAGAAGCAACACTCAGATATTTTGATGAGTGTCTTACCCATATTCAGAATAACACAATCTTTGTATTCGACGATATTTACTGGTCTAAAGGGATGAAATCGGCATGGGAAAATATCAGGCAACATCCCAGCGTTAAAGTCAGCATCGACCTCTTCGCTATTGGAGTTGTCTTTTTCAGGAAAGAGCTCAGTAAAGAAGATTTTATCCTTCGTTTCTAATTATTTATTACCTTTGTTCATATCTGAAAGATGTAAATTTGAATTGCTTAACTGATGGAAAAAGAGATCATTCGTCTTGATAAAATCGTCAAGAACTACAGAGTCGGTACTGTGATAGTGGAAGCCCTTCGCTCCATTTCTCTGGTGATGCTGAAAAATGAATTTGTAGCGATCATGGGTCCTTCCGGATCTGGGAAGTCCACCTTGATGAACATTCTCGGATGTCTTGATACAGCTACCAGCGGGAGCTATTTCTTAAATGGACAGGATGTCTCACGCCTCGACGACAACCATTTGGCAGAGATCCGAAACAGGGAGATCGGGTTTGTTTTTCAGACATTCAACCTGCTGCCAAGGTCCACGGCACTGGAGAATGTGATGTTGCCACTGATTTATTCCGGAATAGCCAAAGCCAAACGTATCGAACGCGCAACGAGGGTTTTGGAAGAGGTAAAGCTGAGCGACCGGATAACACATAAGCCCAATGAACTTTCAGGGGGGCAGCGGCAACGCGTTGCCATGGCCAGAGCCCTCGTGAACAATCCGGCCATTATTCTTGCCGATGAACCTACAGGAAATCTCGACTCCAAAACCTCGATTGAAATTCTTGGACTGCTTGAAGAGATTCACCGTATGGGAAACACGGTCATTGTGGTTACCCACGAGGAGGATATCGCTCTCCATGCCCACAGGATCATCCGTTTGATGGATGGTGAAATCTCTTCCGATGAGATCAATCCCAATGTGAAAACTGTGGCTGATTATCAGCTGGCCTAATAATACCGATTCATGACAAAAGAAGGGAAGTACACACAGCTTTTCCGTGACTTCAATCAGCAAAAGATCATGATCATAGGCGATGTGATGATTGACTCTTACTTGTGGGGAACAGTCGACCGGATCTCTCCCGAAGCGCCAATTCCGATTGTTGCCCTGAAAAGGCGGGAGAACCGAATGGGTGGAGCTGCGAATGTGGCGCTCAACGTCAAAGCACTCGGAAGTGAACCTATACTCTGTTCGGTGATCGGCCACGACGAGAAAGGAGACGAGTTTTTAAAACTCCTTGGAAAGGAAGGGATCAGGCAGGAGGGTCTTGTCAGAAGCCATGAGCGTTTGACAACAACGAAGTTCAGGATTTTTGGCAACCATCATCAGATGTTACGGGTTGATGAAGAAGTAGATCATGACCTGTCTGATGATGATCATCAGGAACTCGTTGCACAGATTGAAAAGATTCTTGGAGAGGAGAAGATAGATTGTATCATATTTCAGGACTACAATAAGGGGGTTATCTCTGATGGCCTGATCAAAAGGGTGGTTACTTTGGCCGCAAGCCGGAGTATCCCTGTTACAGTTGATCCCAAACAACGAAATTTCAGCTCATTTTCCGGAGTTACTCTTTTCAAACCCAATCTGAAAGAGTTGAAAGAGGGGCTTAAATTGGAGATTCCGGACAATAACCAGGAGGCCGTTATAGAGGCAGCCCAATCATTGCGTAAGTTGTTAAATTGCAAATATGTGATGACAACACTTTCCGAGAAAGGGGTTCTGGTGAGCCTGGCAGATACGATCACGGAGAAGAATATTTTCGTACCGGCACATGCACGTTCGGTAGCCGACGTTTCTGGAGCCGGCGATACGGTGATCAGTGTAGCCTCTGCCTGCCTGGCGGGAGGGTGTTCCCCTTATGAGATTGCCTACATCTCCAACCTCGCCGGCGGACTGGTGTGCGAGGAGGTTGGTGTTGTCCCTGTGAACAAAGAAAAACTTCTGAAAGAGGTTCTGACCCTTTTATAACCTTCATGCAGACTGATGCTGATGTGATCGTTGCAGGTGCCGGTCCCGCCGGATCCATGGCCGCTTTTGAGCTCGCCAGGCGAGGCGGTAACGTCCTGATCCTTGAAAAGACGGTCTTTCCACGTTACAAAGTGTGTGGAGGCGGACTTACCCGCAAAATTGTTGAAGAGATCCCTTTCGATATCACGTCAGTTATTGAACGTGAAATCTTTTCAGTTCAGTTTTCCTGTCGTTACACGAACCAGTTTACACGAACCTCGTCTGATGCGCTCATTTTTTGCACCATGCGGGACAACTTTGATCTTTTCCTTTTAAACCAGGCGATTGCTGCAGGTGCGCGCATCCTGTTCAATGAACATATTACCGGTATAGATCAGGAGAGAGGGGGCGTGCGGATACAAACACGCAATGGATCATTCGGATCACGTGTTGTTATAGGAACCGATGGCGCTTCTTCGGTAGTGGCAAACAGATGTGGTTTATGCAAAGATCTTTTTCCTGGAATGGCCTGGGAAGCGGAGATGGATGCAGGGGAGGCGGATCTGCTTCACTACGGAAATACTGTTTTCCTTGACTGGGGGACCTTTCCTGGGGGATATGGCTGGATTTTTCCAAAAGGTGACCATTTTTCTGTTGGAGTAGGTGCCCCAGCCTCGCTCGCCCGCTATCTGAAGCAGTATAACCAACTGTTCCTCAAATCCTCCGGCATCCAGTTTACTGACATCCGTTCCATGAAATCGTGGCCCATCCCGGTGAAATTCAGGAAAGGAGACTTCCACTCCGGACTTGTGGTTGTAGCAGGAGATGCAGCAGGGCTCACCGATCCTCTCACCGGCGAAGGGATCTCGTATGCAATCCGAAGCGGATCCCTTGCCGGTCATGCCGCACTGAGTTTCCTTCAGGGTAGTTCCAGTTCATTGGCTGATTATTCGGAAGCGATCAACGAGGGAGTGATGCCGGAGATTCTTGAGGCTGGCCGTGTAAAAGCTATATTCAACGCCGTCCCGCTTACGATTCATAAGGCGGTACAAAAAAAGGACCGGGTTTGGAGTGCCTTCGGTAAAATCCTCAAAGGAGAACGAACTTACCTGGATGTGCGACGAGGATTTGGAAAATGGAAATTTCTTTGGGGAGCAGCTTGCTGGTTGTCAGGATTGATTTACCAATTCAGGGTTATACGATTTAGAGGGTAAGACAGGAGGTCAGGAGGTTAGGAAATTAGGA
>Ga0351834_1149_pt1 | contig 11289 bp, 12 predicted proteins | sample BONcelHFGM3001C6_FD_206754 | JGI IMG/M metagenome (GOLD analysis project Ga0351834, IMG submission 206754) | Enriched cells from coal bed in the Powder River Basin, Montana, United States - BONCAT cells FGM rep1 HSBNCT.FGM.300.1.C6 ... | reverse complement strand
CGCGGACTGGATCAAAAAACACCATGACGAATCCGATATTCCATGGGATTACGGCCCTCTCACCCGAGTTCCCCTTTTCAAGGGCACTCATCCCGCTGTCATGGCGGACCGAATAAGCAAAAAGGACTGGAGGGCCGAAGACTTCTGCGATCCGGCCCACCCACAACGACACGAGCACCTTCTGCTTTCCATGAGGCTCCACACCCGGCTTGAAAGGCTTCTCGGAACCAGCATCGGGGGCTACAGCAACTGGAAGAAGATTCCGGTCTGAACGGAGGATGAAATGGCTGTTCCCTTTCTGGACCTCAAGGCCATCTACAACGAGATCCGTGACGAGGTCACTCCCGAAATAAACGACGTGCTCGAAAGCTGCGGCTACGTACTGGGGCCAAAGGTGGCCGCGTTCGAAGAGAAGTTCGCCCTTATCACCGGTTCACGTTACTGCATAGCGGTGTCAAACGGCACCGCGGCGCTGCACTGCATGTTGAGCGCCTCGGGTCTTGAAACGGGAAGCGGAGTGATAGTGCCGCCCAACACCTTCACGGCAACGGTCGAAGGCATTATCCTCGCGGGAATGGTGCCCGTGTTCGTTGACACGGAGGACAGGACATGGAACCTCGATCCAGTTCTGGTCGAGGCTTACATCGCGAAGAACCGCACACCCTCCGGTGTGGTTGACCCACGAACACAGGCTATTGTAAGGGCGGTGATGGCCGTCGATCTGTACGGACAACCAGCAGACCACACCAGGCTCGAGTCGATCACCCGCGCTGAAGGGATGATGCTTTTCGAAGACGCGGCCCAAAGCCACGACGCGAACCGGGATGGCAGGCCGGCGGGTTCCTTCGGCGTTGCGGCCTCTTTCAGTTTCTACCCCGGGAAGAACATGGGCGCCTTCGGGGAAGGCGGCGCAATAACGACCGATGACAGGGAGCTGAATGAAAAAGCGAGAAGCCTGAGGGATCACGGTTCCCGCGACAAGTACTACTACGACTACATCGGCCACAACTACAGGATGTGCGCCATCCAGGGAGCGGTTCTCGGGGTAAAGGCCCGGCACATACACAGGTGGAACGACCAGCGCCGCGAGGCGGCTTCAAGGTACGGACAGCTTCTCAAAGGCCTGCCTCTGCAGCTTCCCGATGAGGCTCCATCCTCAAGGCACGTCTTTCACCTCTACGCCGTGCATACCCCCAGACGTGACGATCTGCGGAACTTCCTTTCCGAGCGCGGAATAGCCAGCGGAATGCACTACCCGCACCCGCTGCACCTCCAGAAGGCTTACGCCCACCTCGGCCACAGACCCGGCGACTTCCCCGTTTCCGAAAGGAACTCCATCGAAAACCTCACTCTTCCAATGTTCCCCGGCATTACTCCGGCCCAGCAGCGTGAGGTGGCGGACGCCATCGCCGCTTTTTTCAGGCAGTAATCCTTGAAGAGGGGCAGACAACTGGCTCTGAACCGGACCTACCAGGGGTTCGCCATCCTGACCGACATGGTCTGCCTTGCGGCCGCCTTCATCCCCGCAACTCTGCTTCGATTCGGCAGTCTCGACGCGTATCCGGCCACCACCTACCTGGGAACATGGGCTTTCTACGCGCTGTGGCTCTTCATGCTTAGCATAGTGGAGAACCTCTATTCCTTCCGCACCTCAATGAACCGAACCATGTACTCCTACAGGATGATTCGGCTGGTCCTGGTGACCACTGCCGCCTACGCGATAACGGTTTTCCTGCTCAAGAACACCAGGGGTGTGTTCTTCGACAGCAGAATTGTCATCGTCCTGCACATGTTCCTGTGGGCAATCTTCGGGATCACCGCCAGAATGATCATCCTGCCCTGGGTTTACGGGTACTGGCACAAGTTCTGCAACGCTAACGGCTCCTGCGCGCTTGTGGTGGGAAACCCGTCCGAGGCGGAAAAGATATCGGCCCTGATAAGAAAGGCGCCGGTCTACAGGCAGACACATTCGGTAACCACTGTCCCGATGGACCTTCCTGCGCACCCGAAAGAGATCTACGACCTGTGCGTCACGCTGTCGATGCAGAAGAAGTGCGACCAGGTATTCATCCTCTTCGGCAACCACGACCTCAACTGTGTGGCGGAAACCTCGATACTCCTCCACGACGCGGGGTTCCCCTTCGTCATCTTCTCCGGGCACATCCTGAACCTGGGTTACTTCGATCCATGGCTCAGCCTCGAAGACTACGGCGCGGTCAGCTTCCTGAAACAGGCACGGAAGACAAAGAACGATCTGGTAGCAAGGGTGATGGACATCGTCATCGGCAGCGCTGCCATTGTCATGATATCTCCGCTTCTTCTTGCCGTTGCCCTGATGGTCAGGCTTTCAAGCAGAGGCCCGGTTTTCTTCCGTCAGACAAGGGTCGGTCTTGGTTCCAGACACTTCAGCTTCCTGAAGTTCCGTTCCATGACCCACGACTTGACAGGCATGAACTCGAGCGATCACAGGAGATACTTCGCCGAGTACGCCAGGGGCCGAAGCTCAGGCGAACCCGACATGTTCAAGCTCAACCAGAAAAGCCGGATAACCTCTGTGGGCAGGCTTATCCGAAAGACCTCCATAGACGAGCTGCCCCAGCTTTTCAACGTGATTCGCGGGGAGATGACCCTGGTGGGTCCAAGGCCCAGCATCCCCTACGAGTTGGAGTTCTACAGGAACTGGCAGAACAGGCGTTTCACGGTCAAACCTGGCCTCACGGGCATTTGGCAGGTCTACGGGAGAAGCAGGCTGCCATTCGACCACGCCCAGTTCCTCGATTTCCTCTACACCATTGACATGTCTTACAGCCTCGACTTCAGGCTCGTGATGAAGACCATCCCGGTGATACTAATGGGAAAAGGCGGGGTCTAGGGCTGCTCGAGGTCGGAGTGCACGACCCAGGTATGCTCGAGAACCCAGGAAGCAAGGGCGTCCTCTTCAGCACCACGCCCCATCAGGCTGAGGGCTTCGAACACGTCCTCGCGAAAGAGTATGAGCGAGGCGCCGGAGATGCGAACCTCAAGGCTCATCAGGGGCCACCCGGCAGCGATGCTGTCGAGAAGGAGAAAGAAGGTGCCCCCGTAATGCTTGAGAAGGCTGTCCCCCCGGGACAGGCTTCCCGTGAACTCGACAACGAAACTGTCTTCTTCCGTGGTCACAGACCGAACGGGTACCCCTCGGGCCAGAAGGTCTTCGTATGGGCCGGCGAAAGATACGGCAGCAAACAGAAAGACCAGCCAGCAGACCTTCAAAAGAGACTCCCTTCGAAAACATGAATGGTTGATTATGCCAAAACTCTTTCCGGGAGGAAAGGGCGGGATTGAAATGAACAGGGCTGAAACCTATATTCCGGATCATGGCAGGTCTACTGACAGCAACACTGGTCCTTCTCCAGACGGCTCCCGGAAACTTCGAGGGAATGAGCCGCCAGGTCGCTGCATTGCTTGACGGATGGGTGGCCTGCGCTCCCTCCAGCCCCCATTCCCCGCAGGCGGGAGGGATGTTCAACATGGCCTGTGCACTTGTCAGGGCTGATTCTGCGCTTCGAAACGCACTGGCGGAAGGCGGCGAACCAACCCCGGAGTTCTCGGATTGCGCGAAAGCCGCCAAGGCATCAATCGACTGGTACAGAAGGTCTCTGGTCCTCTTCAACGGGGCGTCGGCGGACCAGTGGCGAATTCACGGCGAAGGGCTTGTGAGAAGGCTTCACCTTCTGCAGGACAGTGAACTTGAATACCTGGAGTCACTGAAGCTTCAGGGGTAAGGAACCAAAAAATGAGTTTCACGAGAGACGAAGGCGGCTGGGAGGTTAAGGCGGGGCACGCCGAAATGCTCAAGGGCGGCGTGATCATGGACGTGGTCACAGCCCGTCAGGCGGAGATCGCCCAGGCCGCGGGCGCCGTGGCGGTGATGGCGCTCGAAAGGGTTCCCGCCGACATAAGGGTCCAGGGCGGCGTCGCCAGGATGTCCGACCCCGACGTGATCACAGCGATTCAGAAGGCCGTCACCATCCCCGTGATGGCCAAGTGCCGGATCGGTCACTTCGTAGAAGCCCAGGTCCTTGAAGCACTTGAGATAGACTTCGTGGACGAGTCCGAGGTGCTCACCCCCGCCGATGAGAAGCACCACGTGAACAAGCATTCCTTCAAGGTACCCTTTGTCTGCGGCGCGGTGAACCTCGGCGAGGCCCTGAGACGCATCGGCGAAGGCGCCGCCATGATCAGGACCAAGGGCGAGGCCGGCACCGGCAATGTTGTCGAAGCAGTCAGGCACGCCAGACAGGTTCTGGGTGACATCAGGCGGATCCAGGCCCTGAGGGAGGAGGAGCTCATGTCCGAGGCCAAGACAATGGGCGCCCCCTACGACCTTGTCAGGTTCGTGCACCAGCACGGCAAACTCCCAGTGGTGAACTTCGCCGCAGGTGGCATAGCAACTCCCGCCGACGCCGCTTTGATGATGCAGCTTGGGATGGACGGTGTTTTCGTCGGCAGCGGGATATTCAAGAGCGGAAATCCCGAAATGCGCGCCCGAGCCATAGTGGAAGCCGTGAGCCGTTTCGATCATCCCGGGATAATCGCCGAGGTTTCCCGGGGGCTTGGTGAGGCCATGGTAGGTATCAATATCAACACCCTTTCCGAAGAGGATCGTCTGGCCCACAGGGGCTGGTAATGGCTGCAGTGGGGGTTCTGGCCCTGCAGGGTGGTGTTTCCGAGCACTGCGCCATACTCTCATCCATTGGGCACCAGGTTGTTCAGATACGCGAACCCGGAGGGCTGAGGGAAGTATCCGCCCTGGTGATCCCGGGCGGCGAGTCCACGACAATGATCCTTCTGCTGAAGAGATGGGAGCTGTTCGCACCCCTCGGCGACGCCATCAGGAAAGGTCTCCCCGTGCTGGGGACATGCGCAGGCGCGGTCCTTCTGTCCCGGGAAGTCACCGAGCGTGAACACCCGATCAACCAGGACAGCCTTGCAGTAGCCGATGTCCGCGCAGAGAGGAACAGTTTCGGAAGACAGGTCGCAAGCTTCAGGCAGGACGTTTCCATCACCGGCCTTGAATCACCCTTCCCGGGGGTTTTCATAAGGGCTCCACTTCTCCACCCTCTGGGTCCGGACGCAATCGTTCTAGGTTCGGTGAAGGAAGGCGCGGTTTTCATCAGGCAGGGGAATGCCTGGCTCTCGAGCTTCCACCCCGAACTGACAAATGACGACAGGGTGCACCGCATGTTCCTTGAGGGGTCGGGTATTGGGGGGTCTTAGACCCGAACCCGCGATCTGCGGCAAGTGCTTCGAAAGGGGCTTCACAGGCTTCCTTGCCCGTGCGGGACTGCCCCCGGATTCCATTGATCTGTATCTTCCTGAGATCCTCGACGCCCTTGAAAGGGGCACTCCGCCTCCCCTTGCCGGAGCGGGGGCATGGCGGAGACTCCGGCAGGCATCGGGCATTCCCGACATCTTCGGCAATGAGAAGCGGTTCTTCACGGAGAGCCTTCTTGAAAGCCTTCCCGATTTGAGAGAAGTGCTGCGGGGAACACCCAGACCTGTCATGGGTGCCCTCTCCGCGGCCACATGGTGCAACCTGCTCGACTCGGCCCAGGGACACAGCCTGCCTGATCCCTCCATTCTGGCAGGCATGTTCCAAAACGCTCTGGCAGTCGATGAAAGGGAGGCGTTCCTTCGCGCCCTGTCCGTCTCATCCACCCTCCTCATACTGGGTGACAACGCGGGAGAGACCGTAATGGACAGGCTTTTCATAGAGCATTCGGGCTTCACCGGAGAGGTTTTCTACATGGTAAGGCCGCTGCCTGTCATGAACGATGCCACCCTGACTGATGCCGTAATGGCCGGTCTCGATCACTGCTCACTCATCCTTGACAGCGGCAGCGATGTTCCTTCCATCGTTCCAGAACTGATGTCCCGGGAAGCGGCGGGTGTTTTCAGGACCTGTGACCTGGTGCTGGCCAAGGGGCAGGGAAACCTCGAGGGTCTCTGGGGTGCCCGTGACCCCAGGCTTTTTCACTCCTTCGTCGTGAAGTGCCCGGTCGTTGCCAGGGCAACGGGGCTTCCCGAGGGCAGTGGAGTTTTCGTATCATCGATGAGACTGGAGGATAAGAAATGCCCATATACGAATACTTCTGCAAGCCGTGCAACACCATCTACCAGTTCCTGATAAAACGGGTATCCCCGGAAACCTCGCCGGTCTGCCCCAGGTGCGGCGAGAAGGAACTTGACCGGGTCATGAGCCGCTTCAGCACCCCCAACACGAAATCGGGTGGTGATGACATGGACGACATGGCCGGCGAACTGGCAGGATTGGACGAGAACGACCCGAAGGCCATGGCCAGGGCCGTCCGGAAGATGGCTGACCAGATGGGGGAAGACCTGGGCCCGGAACTGGAACATGCCCTGGGCCGTCTGGAAGCCGGAGAGGACCCGGACAGGATCGAACAGGAGCTTGAGGCCATGGGTTTCGGGGGTGACGACGGGCCGAGAGGAGGAGCCGGAAGCTCTCCAACAAGGGATTCCGGGCTTTACGAAGCCTGACCCAGACACCCCTGCCGGATCAGCTCAGCCACCGCCTCGATGTCGGCCACGAATCGCCGGTCGGAATCCATCGGTTCGAAAACCATCTCCACAGCCCTCATGGTCTCTCTGTTCCCCGAGCCCATGGCCCCCCTTTCGAGGAACCGGTGCGCCTGAACGCCGCAGACAAGCTCGGTGGCCAGCACATGGGTCGAGTTCCGGACGATCTCCGCGCAGTGGCGGGCAGCCGTGGCTCCCATTGATACGTGATCCTCCTGGTTGCCGCTCACGGGAATGCTGTCAACGCACGAGGGGTGGGCCAGGACTTTGTTCTCACTCACCAGAGACGCCGCGGTATACTGGGCGATCATGAGGCCCGAGTTCATGCCGGGATCACGGGCAAGAAAGGCCGGCAACCCTGAAAGGTCGGGGTTGAGGAGCCTTTCAATCCTTCGTTCAGAGATGTTGCCAAGGACCGCGGCGACGGTTTTCAGGTGATCCGCCGCCATGGCAAGGGGCTGTCCGTGAAAATTGCCGCCGCTGACCATCCGGCCGTCTTCCATGAGAAGCGGGTTGTCCGTTACCGAAAGAAGCTCGAGCCTCAGTATCGACTCAACGTACGAAAGCGCGTCGCGGCAGGCACCGTGCACCTGTGGGGTGCACCTGAGCGAGTAGGCGTCCTGCACCCTCTCGCAGTTACGGTGACTCTGCAGTATCTCGGAACCCTCAAGAAGCTGCCTGATGCGCCGGGCCGACTCGATGGCGCCCGGGTGGGGACGAAGCGAAAGTAGTTCGTGTTCGAGGGCGGCATCGGTGCCCAGGAGGGCTTCAAGGGTCAGCGCGGCGGCAGCGTCTGCCGAGTTCATCAGTGCCCGCGCCTCGATAAGGGCCAGGGAGAGCAGGGCCGTCATGAACTGGGTGCCGTTTATCAGTGAAAGCCCCTCTTTCGCAGCAAGAGCCAACGGCTCCATGCCAAGCAGCTCAAGGGCTTCTGTGCCCGGTACCAATTCACCCGAGTCGGTGACGCACTCACCCTCACCAATCAGTGGAAGGCACATGTGGGAGAGGGGCGCCAGATCACCCGATGCCCCCAGGGAGCCACGGGAAGGCACAGCTGGATAAACCGGCCCGTTGGCCAGTTTCACGAGGTTCTCGACCACGCAGGGCCTGATGCCGCTTCTTCCCCTGGCAAGTGACGCGACCCTGAGAAAGACCATCAGCCTGACCTGTTCCCTGGAGAGAAGGGGACCCGTGCCGCATGAATGGCTAAGAAGAAGGTTGCGCTGAAGGCCGGCAAGCGCTTCGCCCTCGACCACGGTAGTTGCAAGCCTGCCGAAACCTGTGTTCACACCGTAAATTGCGCGTCCCGATCCAAGCAGGGCCTCTATGGCGTTCCGGCCGCGCTCAAGGGCGCGGACTGCCGAAGGGGAGAGCTCAAACGGCGCCCCTTCAGCGACCCTGGCCACCCCCTCCAGATCGGCTCCGGCATCTGTCACCAAGACGGGTTCGTTCATGGAAAGCCTCCGGGCTGTTTGTGACTGCGAATGTCATGGGAATATACTGGAACGTCAGAAATCCATTTCCGTGCCAAAGTGACACGGGCGAAGGTCGCCCCATCCCCCATGGATGACCTCCCGAAGCGGCCCGTGATGTCTTAACATTGTCAATCATGCAGTTACGCATGGGAAAGCGACGCTGAAAACAACTGGCATCATCATTGCTTATTACGGTTGCATAACGAAGCGGATCATTGGCTCCGCGGGTTATGGAAAATCCTCACATTCCGCGAAAGGAGAATGAAAGATGGCAGACATGAAGGTGCGTCCTCTTTTCGACAGGGTCCTCGTCCTTCGGGAAGAGCCGGTCGAAACGGTAAAGGGTGGAATAGTTCTTCCGGACACCGCCAAGGAGAAGCCCCTCGAGGGAACGGTCAAGGCCGTGGGCAAGGGCAAACGCAACGATTCCGGCGATTTCATCGAGCCGGTGGTGAAGGTGAACGACAGGATCCTCATCGGCAAGTACACCGGTACCGAAGTGAAGATCGACGGCGAAGAGTTCGTGATCGTCCTGGAAGAAGACATCCTGGCCGTCCTCGACAAGTAACACAGGGAGAGAAGCAAAATGGCAGGAAAGGAACTCAAGTTCGACCAGGACGCCAGGCAGGCAATACTTGCCGGTGTCGAGCAGCTTTCAAGGGCGGTCAAGGTCACACTGGGCCCCAAGGGCCGCAATGTTGTCCTCGAGAAGAAGTGGGGCAGCCCCACCATCACCAAGGACGGCGTGACTGTCGCGAAGGAGATCGAGCTTCCCAACAGGTTCGAGAACATCGGCGCCCAGCTCATCCGTGAGGTGGCCTCCAAAACCAGCGACATCGCCGGCGACGGCACCACCACCGCCACCCTTCTCGCAGAGTGCATCTACCGCGAAGGCCTCAAGAACGTCACCGCCGGCGCCAACCCCATGGCCCTCAAGCGTGGCATCGACAAGGCCGTTGAAGCCGTCATAGGTCGCCTCAAGGAGCTCAGCGAGGACGTAAAGGGCAAGGAAGAGATCCGTCAGGTTGCCGCCATAAGCGCAAACAACGACCCTGAGATCGGCAAGATCATAGCCGACGCAATGGAGAAGGTCGGCAAGGACGGCACCATCAGCGTCGAGGAAGCCAAGAGCATGGACACCACGCTGGACGTGGTCGAGGGCATGCAGTTCGACCGCGGATACCTCAGCCCCTACTTCGTGACCGATGCCGAGGCAATGGAAGTCGCTCTCGACAAGCCATACATCCTCATTCACGAGAAGAAGATCTCCAACGTGAAGGACCTTCTTCCGGTTCTTGAAAAGATCGCCCAGATGGGCCGTCCCCTTCTGATAATCGCCGAGGATGTCGAAGGTGAAGCCCTTGCCACCCTCGTGGTGAACAAGGTCAGGGGCATGCTCCAGGTGGCCGCTGTCAAGGCGCCGGGTTACGGCGACAGGCGCAAGGCCATGCTCGACGACATCGCCGTCCTCACCGGCGGCCGCTCCATCACCGAAGACCTGGGCATCAAGCTCGAGAACATCACCCTGAGCGACCTGGGCACCTGCGGACTGGTCAAGATCGACAAGGACAACACCACCATCATCGAGGGCAGCGGTACCACCGATGCCATCCAGGGCCGTATCAAGCAGATCCGCAAGCAGATCGAAGACACCACCAGCGACTACGACCGCGAGAAGCTTCAGGAGAGGCTTGCCAAGCTGGCCGGCGGCGTTGCACGGATCAACGTGGGTGCTGCCACCGAGACCGAGATGAAGGAAAAGAAGGCAAGGGTGGAAGACGCCCTTCACGCCACCAGGGCCGCCGTTGAAGAGGGTATCATCCCCGGTGGCGGAACCTCCCTCATCCGCTGCGAGGACGCGGTCGCCGCGCTCAAGCTCGAAGGTGACGAGAAGGTCGGCGCGGAGATCATCCGCAGGACCCTCTCCGAGCCCGTCCGCCAGCTGGTCTTCAACGCCGGCATGGAGGGCGCCATAGTGGTCGAAAAGGTCAGGGGCCTCGACACCGCCTGGGGTATCGATGTTGCCACGGGTGAGTATGTCGACATGTTCAAGGCAGGCATCGTCGACCCCACCAAGGTGACCCGCACCGCCCTTCAGAACGCCGCCAGCATTGCCGGCCTTCTGATCACGACCGAAGCGATAGTTGTTGAGATCCCCGAACCCGAGAAGCCGATGCCCGGAGGCGGAGGCGGCGGCATGGGGGACATGTACTAAACCCCGCTGGGTTGGGAAACCCGGGGCCTCAAAGCCCCGGGTTTTTCTTATGTTCGGGTATTCCACAAACCTGGAGCGGAAAACCATGGACATGACAAACTTCTGGCCCGCCTTCGGAATGGTTACATTCGCAGGCCTCGCGACGGGAATCGGCAGCCTCATCTCCTTCCTTTCCAAACACACCAGCGCCAGATTCCTTGCCTCGGCCCTCGGCTTCAGCGCCGGAGTCATGGTCTACGTCAGTTTCATGGAGATACTTCCCGGTGCCCGGGACTCGTTCGAGGCCGCCGGCAATACGCTCGGCGCCGCCGACTTCCGCATGGTGGCTGGTTTTTTCGCGGGTATAGCGATAATGGCCGTCATAGACCTCATGGTCCCCAAGTTCGAAAACCCCCACGAGGTCCACAGCCCGGTCTGCGGCAAGAAGCTTCACAGACTCGGGGTTTTCAGCGCAATCGCCATAGCGGTCCACAACTTCCCGGAAGGCCTCGCGACTTTCGCCGTGGCCCTTCGGGAACCCAGACTGGGAGTGGCGATAGCAGTGGCCATAGCCATTCACAACGTGCCCGAGGGTATCGCCATAAGCGCCCCGATCTACTGCGCCACCGGAAGCCGTAGAAAGGCATTCCGCTGGTCTTTTCTGTCAGGTCTTTCCGAGCCTCTGGGCGCTCTCATAGGGTTCTTCTTCTTCCGGTCCCTCTTCACTGAAGGAGTACTCGGCTGGATGCTTTCGGGCGTGGCCGGTATCATGGTCTACATAAGCCTCGACGAGCTCCTTCCAACCGCCGAGGAGCACGGCGAGCACCACCTGTGCATAATCGGCCTTGTGGCAGGCATGGCGGTGATGGCGGGAAGCCTTCTTCTACTGGATTGAGAGGTGCGCGATGATCGCGTTGCTCCTTGCCCTTCTTTCAACTTTTTCCATCGTCGCCCACGACCCCGAAACAGGTGAATGGGGCATTGCCGTGGCCTCGAAGGTGCCGTTCGTAGGCCAGATGGTCCCCTGGGCGAAAGCTG
>Ga0351834_1139_pt1 | contig 12041 bp, 13 predicted proteins | sample BONcelHFGM3001C6_FD_206754 | JGI IMG/M metagenome (GOLD analysis project Ga0351834, IMG submission 206754) | Enriched cells from coal bed in the Powder River Basin, Montana, United States - BONCAT cells FGM rep1 HSBNCT.FGM.300.1.C6 ... | reverse complement strand
ACTTTGCGGGCCATTTCGCATGAGGCGCCGACACGCTCGGTTTGAACCCTTTTAAGCTGACGCCGCCGCTCCTGTTGCACATAAACGGCGATCGCCGCATGATTCACGACCATGTCCAGAAGCTTAAGATCGTTGGGTAAATGCGGAACGTCGGGAGTATTTACGCCGAGCACGATGACACCGACCGGAGATCCTTTCACGACCATGGGTAAACAGTACATCCCATCTCTTCCGAGATAACGGATGATCTGCTCGTCGACAAGCGTCGAAAACGGATGTCCGGCTGCATCAAAGGAATGAAGACACCTTTCCTCTTGAAGCGCTTTGACAAGGAGACTCGATCCGAGGTGCATCGGAATAAATACATCCGCCAAGGTATCCGGCGTATGATCTTCCGGGGAAGAAAATTCGAGGAGTCCCATTTTATCCGGATCGTAAAGGAAGGAGCGTATGACCTCGAAACCGAAGAGCACCCGCAGCCCCTGCTCGACTTCCTTTATGATCGTACCGAGATCGGCCGCCGATAACAGATTTTGAAGGGTGCCGATCTGAAGTGAAATATCCCGTACCTCACGGCACAATTCTTCGCGCTTCATACGATCCGACGGATGCTGCGCTTCATCCGTCCGCTCGATTTCGATTTCGAGTGATTCAGCAGTCTCGACCAGCTCGGCATCCGCCCTCGAAATCAGGTTCCGTACGTCGTCGGCGCCGAGACCGAACAAGAAATGCGCAGGGGAGAAAGAAGCCTCTGCCGACCCGCCGGCCTTCTTGCTGATGCTGTTCGCCGTATGCACGATTTGCACGAGTGGAAAAGCGGAGAGTATCTTTAAAGTAGGCTCATGATGATATAAAACCGAATCGGCGACGAACGACTGGAGCTTCCATCTGGAAATGAGCCAGGCTCCCACTTCCGCATGTGTGACGCCGAGACTCTGTTCGAGCGCCTTCAAAAAATCCGGATGGTTCCCTTTCGCGGCGAGCAGCGTGTCGATTTCAGCGGCAAAATTGACGTTTAGAACCACTTTTCCGATATCATGCAGCAGTCCCGACAGGAAAGCTTCTTCCTTGCCGGGATACCCGACTTTTTCAGCGAGAAGCCTTGCGAGGAGGGCACAGCGAAGTGAATGGCACCAGAACGCTTTCAGATTGAAACCGGATTGGGAGCGGACCGGAAGGAATGCTTCATGAATCGATGCGCAGATCGCTACATTCTTGGCGGTATTCAAACCGACGAGACCGAGCGCCTGTTCGATATTCTGGATTTTACGCGGCAGAGAATAATGGGCGGAGTTGACCAGCCGCAGGATATTACCTGTTAGAGATGGATCTTTGTGGATGATTTCAGCAATTTCTCTTGTTCCGGGTTTTTCCTGATTGCAGGCTCGGATCAGCTTTAAAACGATATGTGGAAGCGAAGGGAGAAAATGCAACTTCGACAGCCGATCCGAAATCGTTTTTTTGATCTGCATGTGCGGAAGTCCCCCGCGCGGAGTTTACGGCATTTCCTCTCATCGCGAACAAAACTAGAAAGTTGTCTCCCCTAGCATATACGTGCCGTTTAATCAAGCGCCAAGATAGTATTATCCGCGAATTCACATGACTGATCGCCGGAGGGGCATTTTTCCGGCGCCGCCTCTGTTTTGATTTGGTAGCCGCCATTCGAACATTTCACACCCGGTCATGAGAGCCTCCCTAAAGCTCACCACAAATTTTTCGGCAACGGCAGCCCCTTGAGATCGGCTTCCGCAAGCGGATCATCGGGATGTATGCCCGCCGTTTCGAGCATTGCATACAATTGCCGCAGGTGCTGAGCCGTGTGCCAAACTGTGCGCTCGAAAAAATCATATACCGATTGTGAGCCATAATAAGTGTTCACGTTACCGATTAAAGTGCCGTGCCGCTTCAACCATTCCGCCAGATTTTCGCGAACCATCCGCCCGTAGCCGGCAATCGACTCGATGCGATCGAAACCGGTCGGCGGATCTTCCTCGAACCATTTTTCGGAAAGGTAACCTTGCTCAATGGCATCCGGGTATGACTTGGCGACTCGAAAGATATGATATCCAAGCTGGCGGACGGATCTGTTGCGACCAGGTGTTTTTAAATTCAACTGATCATCCGTCAGTTGTCGAACGGCCCGCAGAGCTGCGCCTAAAATGGTGTCGAGGAGTCGGCCAAGCTCTTCGGGCGGAATTTTTTCAGCTTCCTCATAGACGATGCCGACAAGCTCCGCGAGGCCTTTGGGGTCCCATCCATGCACAACCCTGTCTCCGACCACCACTGCCGGCACCCGCGGCACCCCAAAGAAACCAAGCTCTTTCATCGCCGCAGGTTGCACCTCAGTGTCAATAGCTTCAAACGCGATGCCCCACGACGAAAGCAACTCTTTCGTTTTGGCGCATGAGCTTCAGCCCTTCCGATAGTACAAGCGTATATTCATTTTCTTCTCCAGTGCTGTTTTTCGGCCCTTTGGCAGTGTTGTGCTGTAAAATCAAATTTTCTTGACTTTTAATTCTGGTTGTTAATAGAATTTCTACCTGAGCCTTCCTCTCGACCGTTGATTTTTCGAAAGGAATCGTATCATTATTTCTCTCTTTTTTGCAGTTTGATTTCCCACTCATCGTTCGTGCTTCAACAACAAAACATTACCAGGAGGTAGTAGCATGAAAGAATTTGATGATCTGATGAAGAGCTTAACCGACAGTTTCAATGCATTTACCAAGCTCATCGAAAAAGTAAGTGAGAATCTCAAAACAATTTATGAAAAGAAAGAACAGCCTGCCTCTTCACCCTTCGAGCCCCAAACCGAAGCGAAAGAGAAAGTGCATGCGAAAGAGGATGCCAAAAAGAAACCAGTCTTGAAGGCCGGTCCGAGAGCAAAATCTCAGCCGAAGCTTAGTCCTAAAAACCAGGCCAAAAAGAAGGCCGGCAAGCCTGAAACAGGTGTTTCGATAACTGAGGCCGTACAAAAAGCCATCGAAAATAATCCTGGGATCAATTTCAAATCTCTCCAAGATAAGACGGGGTTCGAAACCAAGCAGATTCAGAACGCCTTGCCCCCGCTTAAAAAAGCCGGAAAGATTAAGTCTGAGGGAAGAGGCATCTATTATCCGGCCACTGCTCAGGTAACGGAAGAACAGGGCCGGAAGATCGAAGAGACCGTAGAGTAATCTAGAATTAATCCCACCGGACAATCAGCAATTCAAAGAAATGCCGCGATAAACCTGCCGGCATGAGATGGAAAAGCGATTGAAATTGGGATAACGATGAACAGAAAACGGCGGAGTCACTCCTGTGACAACCGCCGTTTCCTGTTTCAGGCTATTGAATTCCGCCTTGATCCGAAACCTACTGCACAGCTCGCAATTCCAAAGACTTCTATGCGCCGAAAGAACGGGTGAACAACTCCTTGATCGCCTGCTTGCCGGCATCGGTCAGATTGCGGGTGCCGGTACCGACGAAGGTCGAGTGCTCGATTTTGGGCAGGTCTTCCACCCAGCTATTGTCTTTCCAGGCAAACCATTGGTTGCGGTCCTGGTCGAAAACGCTCAGCGGCCGGTTGAACAGCTTGCCGAGCTCAACCGCCCAGCCGGTACCCCCCTTTACCGTATCGTCCGGCTGAATCCAACCGACGGTAAATACCTGCAGGCCGCTGTTGACCATATGGAAAATTAATTGAAAGACCTTGCGGATTTTATCGACCTCCGAGTAATCGCGTTTCATGCGCTTTGAAACGATCTCCATGCTGATGTCGCCTTTTTTAAGCTCCTCGGGCGAGAGAATGGTCAGCCCCTTATCCCTTGCGGGCTGGCGCCCCTCGAACGAGTAGTTGACTTCACGAATCCCGAATCGTTCCGCCTGAAAACCGAATTCGGTTTCCGTACCGCGATGTCCGCCGCCGTAAAATGTAAACTGATCTCGATTTTTCATGATGTTTTCTCCTTGTGTGCTGTCGCTTTGACGATGATCTTGCAGTTGATGCACTCTTTTGCGTCACTCATTTATAAGGAACACGCGCATCAACGGGAATTAAATAAACCGAAAGAAAAAGCCCCTACGGAGTAACTTTTAACTCCGTAAGGGCTCGATCTTATAGATGGTGCCGAAGCCGGGACTCGAACCCGGACAGGCGTAGCCCACTACCCCCTCAAGATAGCGTGTCTACCAGTTCCACCACTTCGGCAAAAGAGTATCAGTTTCTGGGCACCGCTTCAGGAGCAGGCGGCGTTTGGGGCGTACCGGCACCCGGTGTTGCGTTCCCACCACCTCCCGGAGCCCCTTCAGGGACAGGCGCGGTCTGAGTGGCAGGCGGCTTTCCATCCGTCATGATCGATGACTTCCCGGGACGGTTGCTCGAAACATACGCAAGCGTCAGGGAGGTGAGCATGAACACGATGGCTGCAACGGTCGTCGCCTTGCTCAGAAAAGTGGAAGCCCCGGTGCTCCCGAATAGCGTCTGGCTCGAGCCGCCGCCGAAGGCGGCGCCGATATCCGCCCCTTTTCCCGTCTGCAGCAGGACAATCATGATCAGTGCGATACAGACGACGACATGTACAATTATAAGAAGTATCGACATATTATCCTGGTACTTTTTATGTATTCCCGCCCGTTTTAAAATGAGCGATTCGGCTGAAAGAATCGGCTTCGAGGCTCGCGCCGCCCACCAGAGCGCCGTCCACATCCGGCATCGCCATCAAGCTGTCGATGTTGCCCGCTTTGACGCTCCCTCCATACAGAATTCTAACCGAGTTGGCAAGCGGATTTCCGTAATTTTTTTCAAGAAATCTGCGGAGGTGCCCGTGGACCTCCTGCGCTTGATCCGTTGTCGCCGTTTTGCCGGTGCCGATCGCCCAGACCGGCTCGTATGCGAGAACGAGAGGGGCCAGCGCGTCGGCGGAAAAGCTTTCTAACCCTTTTTGAACCTGTTTGTCAAGAACCGAAAATGTCTCACCGGCATCCCGCTGCCGTTCGGTTTCACCCACGCAGACGACCGGAATCAAATGATGGCCGAGGGCCGCCTTGAGCTTCCGGTTCACCGTTTCATCGGTGTCGCCGAAATACCGGCGGCGCTCGGAATGTCCGATGATCACATACCGGCATCCGGCCGAGGTGAGCATCGCCGCCGAGATTTCTCCGGTGTACGCCCCCTCGGCCTCCCAGTGGAGGTTCTGAGCCCCGAGCGATATCCGGCTCCCCTTGAGAGCGTCGGTGAGAGGTGAAAGGGCCGTGAAAGGCGGCGCGACCATCACGTCCACGCCGCCGGCGAGGTCGGCCGTGAGGCGGACGAGCTCACGACCCGTCGCGACCGCCTCGGGAATGGTTTTGTACATCTTCCAGTTACCGGCGATAAGCGGTCTCCGTTTCATCGTCTTTTCCCCCGTTCCGAAAATATTTATCAGAGCTGTCCGCCGATCATTACGGCGAGATCGACCATGCGGGTCGAATACCCGACCTCGTTATCGTACCACGCGAGGACCTTCACCATATTGTCCTGGACGAAGGTCGAAGGAGCGTCGACGATCGAGGAGAGGGGAGAGCCGTTGAAATCGATCGAGACGAGCGGCAGATCGCTGTAGCCGAGAATCCCGGAGAGGGAGCCCTCGGAAGCCTTTTTAAGCGAATCGTTTACATCCGAAACGGTGATCCCCGATTTTTCGACGGTCGCGACGAAATCGACGAGCGAAACGTTCGGCGTCGGTACCCGGATGGCCAGGCCGTTGAGCTTTCCGTTCAGCTCGGGAAGCACGAGGGCGACCGCCTTTGCCGCGCCGGTTGTCGTCGGTATCATCGAAAGCGCTGCCGCCCTCGCCCTCCGGAGGTCCTTGTGCGGGAAATCGAGAATCCGCTGGTCGCCGGTATAGGAGTGAATCGTCGTCATGAGGCCGTTTCGGACGCCGAAGCTTTCGAGGAGAACCTTTGCGATCGGCGCAAGACAGTTCGTGGTGCAGGAAGCGTTCGAGACGATGTGATGCCGCCTCGGATCGTATTTGCTCGAGTTTACGCCCATCACGACCGTGATATCCGGGTCCTTGGCAGGCGCCGAAATGATCACTTTCCGCGCTCCGGCCGCGAGATGTTTCGAGGCATTTTCCCTGTCACGGAAAAGACCCGTGCATTCGGCGACGATATCGACGCCGAATTCCCGCCACCGCAGCGCTGCGGGATCTTTAATGGCGGTGATGGCGATCGAGCGCCCCCCGACCTCGATCCGGTCTTCCTTTGCCTTCACTTCCGTCTGGAGCTTGCCGTGGACGGAGTCGTATTGCAGGAGATGGGCGATGGTGGCCGCATCGGTCAGGTCGTTGATCGCCGTCACCTGAACGTCCGGATAATTCATCGCCGCCCGGAATACCAACCGGCCGATCCGACCGAAACCGTTGATTCCTATTTTAATGCTCATGATTCCTCCTTGGATTATATTCGATCCGGAAGCGATTCCGGTCTTCTTCCTCACCTTGACTCAGGCTCAACCGCGTTTGTTCCCTTTCAGAATTCCGCTGGCGAGCGAAATGCTCTTCTTGCCGTACGCTTCGAGGCACTCGGCGAGCTTTAAAAGGTCCATATTTTTTCGAGCGTTCGCCGCTTTAACAAGAATCGGGAGATTCACCCCCGAGATGACCTCGATCGATCCCTCTTCGAGAAACGAGTAGCTTAGATTCGAAGGGGTGCCGCCGAACATGTCGGTCAGGATCACGACCCCCTTTTTCCGGTCGACCCGCTTGATGCTTTCCGCAATTTTCCCCCGAAGATTTGCCGCGTTTTCCCTCAGATTGATGGAAACGGCTTCGAGCGAATCGGGCCTGTCGCCCAGGATGAGCTCGGCCGCTTCGATCAGGGCGTCTCCCAGGCGGCCGTGCGTTACGATCACGATTCCAATCATTCTTCGATAGCTCCTCCTAAACGTTTTTATCCGGAGGAGTTCCTCCGGAGGTCGGAACGGCAGGCTATTGCGCAATATCCCGGTGAACGAGCTGAACCCGGTTGCCGGCCTTGCGGATATGTTCGAACACGGCGCGGGCCAGGGCGACGGAACGATGCCGGCCGCCTGTGCAGCCGACCGCCACGGTCAGGTACGCTTTCCCCTCCGCTTCATAGCGTGGAATCAGAAAATCAAGCAGATCGAGGTATTTGGCGAGAAAAGCACGGGTTTCTGGGCGTGACAACACAAATTCCTTCACCGGCTCCGCCTCCCCGTCGAGGTCCTTCAGCTCCGGGACAAAATGCGGATTGCCGATAAACCGGACATCGATGAGAAGGTCGGCGTCATGCGGAATCCCGTACTTGAACCCGAACGACTGCACGTTCACCCGCATCGGCTGAAGCTTGATCGCTTTTCGCGCGATCTCGAGAATCACCGATTTCAGTGCATGTACCGTATACTGGGATGTGTCGATCACCTGGTCCGCAGCTTTCCGAAGCTCCCTCAGCCGCCCTTCTTCTTCTCGGATTCCCTCGATCAGGCTTTTTTCCTGGGCGAGGGGATGGTGCCGGCGTGTTTCGCTGTATCGCTTGACCAGGATTTCGTGTCCGGCTTCGAGAAAAAGAATTTCGAAATCGTACCCTTTCTGCTTCAGGGACTCGATCACCGAATCGTAGCGCGAGAGAAAATCCTTTTCACGCAAATCCATGACGAAAGCGAGCCCGGCGAATTCCGGAGCGCTGATGATCGGCAGCTCGAGGAACTTCGGAAGGAGATCGATCGGCATATTGTCGACGCAGTAAAACCCCGCATCCTCGAATGCCGCAATCGCCGTGCTTTTTCCGGAGCCGGAAAGGCCGGTAATGATGACGATCTTAAGATGTCTCAACTCTCGCCGCCATTTTTGCTGGTTCAAAAGTCTTCGTCCTCTTCCTGAATGATGTCGTAAACTTCTTCCCGATCGATCGATTTCATCAACCGTTCCCGGAACGGATCGTTTTTGAGAATACGGGAGATCCGTGCGAGAAGCTTAAGGTGCAGACCCGTCGAATTTTCGGGCGTAAGGAGAAGAAAAAAGATGTGCGTGGGCCGCCCGTCCATCGATTCGAAGTCGACCCCCTTCCGAGAAATGCCGAAACCGAGGGCAAGCGATTCGAGGTCCTTTAATTTCCCATGCGGAATGCCGACCCCTCCTCCGATGCCGGTGCTGCCGAGTCTTTCTCTCTCCATGAGAACCCGAACCAGATCTTCGGAGCTGGTCCCGGCGATTCTGGCCACCGGCGCCACCAGCTCTTCGATCACCCCTTTTTTATCACGCGCTCTGAGATCGACCAGAATCGCTTCTTTGTTCAAAGCATCGAGGATTTTCATATCGTTTTCATCCGAAAGCGGTTGTACCCCGCAGTCTCTAATTTATCGACCGCGCGGCTCGATCAATCCGTAATGTCCGTCATTCCGGCGATAGAGAACGTTGACCTTTTCGGTTCTGGCGTTCGTGAACACCAGGAAGCTGTCTCCGACGAGATCCATCTGCATGATCGCTTCCTCGACGTCCATCGGCTTATATTCGATCGTGTTGACGACGACCTGCCGATCAGGCTCCTCGTCGCCGAAAGCAGACTGCGCCGCCGGAGCGGCTTTGCCCCTTGTGCGCAGGCCCGGCCGCTTTTCCCTGATCTTCTGTTTGCTCCGCTTGATCTGCTTTTCCAGCTTCTCGACCGCCATATCGATGGCGGAGTACATGTCGTTGGTTTCTTCCCTCCCGACGATCGTCATCCGGTCCCCCGAGATGTTGATCTCGGCGCTGTGACGGAATTTTTCGACGCTGAGGACGGCGCTCGCCTCAGCCGGATTGTCGAGGAATTTGTCGAGTCGATTCAATTTTTCATAGACATATGACTTAAGCGGTTCGGAAGAATCGACGTTTTTAAAAGTTACCGTTATTTGCATGCTTAAACAACCCTCCTAGAATTCCTTGCGTTTGTTGGAAGAGAGCACCTTGAGCAATTCCCGATACTTGGCGACCGTCCGCCGCGCGATATCGATGTTCGACTGTTCGAGAATTTCGGCGATCTTGCTGTCGCTGTAAGGTTTTCGGGGATCCTCTTTGTCGATGACCTGACGGATTTTCTCCATGACGCTGGCGGAGGCGATCGCCTCTCCGTGAATCCTGTTGATGGAGCTGTTGAAAAAGAATTTCAGCTCGAAAATTCCCTGCGGCGTATACGCGTATTTATTCGTGGTCACGCGGCTGATGGTCGATTCGTGCATTCCGATATCCTGGGCGACATCCCGAAGTACCATCGGTTTTAATTGTGTGATCCCCTTTTCGAAGAAATCGCGCTGGAACCGGACGATGCTTTCCATCACCTTGTAGATCGTTCTCTGTCGCTGATGAATGCTACGGATCAGCCAGGCGGCCGATCGCATCTTGTCCTGAAGGTAATCCTTAGCCTTTCCGGAGACGATCTCGCCGCGCGTTATCGCGTTCTTGTAAAAGGAATTGACCCGGAGCTTCGGCATTCCGTCATCGTTCAGGACAATGACGAATTCCTGGTCGAGTTTATAGACGAAGATGTCCGGGTTGATGTACTGCGGCTCCTCTTCGCTGTAAAGCCGTCCCGGCTTCGGCTCGAGCCGCTTGATGATGTCGACGGCGCCGACGACGTCTTCGATGCTTATTTTCAACCCCCTCGCGATCGCCTTGTAATTTTTGTTTTCGAGATGGTGAAGATGATGGGTAATGATGTCGGAAACGATGGTTCCTTCGAGCCCGATATTCCGTATCTGAAGAAGAAGGCATTCTTTCAGATCCCGGGCGCATACGCCGATCGGATCGAACGTCTGGAGAAGCGCAAGAATACGGGTAACCTCCTCGGTCGTAGCGCCGCTCGTTTCAACCAGATACTCGAGGCTCGCGTCGAGATACCCGTCGCTGTTCAGATTGCCGATGATCAGGCTTCCGACCGTTTCCTCTTCCCCGGTCGGGGAGGTCATGAGAAGCTGCCAGAGGAGATGACTGCACAGAGAATCCTTTGATGCGATAAACGCCTCGAAGCTCGGCGACTCCCTTTCCTCCTGTTCGAAATTGATTCTCCCCGGCGTGTTGTAGTCGTCGAAGTAATTGCTCCAGTCGATCTCATCGGTGATCTTTTCCCCGATTTCGATCTCCTTTTCGGAAGCGGGGGCTTCGGCCGGCGGCTCGGCCTGTTCGGCGGTCTGCTCTTCGGTGGTAAAATCCTGAACTTCTTCGAGCGCCGGATTTTCCTCGAGCTCCTGGCGGATCGTTTCCATCAGCTCGAGCCTCGAGAGTTGCAGAAGCTTGATCGCCATCTGCAACTGGGGTGTCATGATCAATTGCTGGGTGAGCCGGAGTTGTTGTCTAAGTTCAATCGCCATTTTTAACTATCTGAATCCTTATTGCCGCGCAGGTCAAAAAATTACATCGATTTCACAATCTGAACTCGTCCCCGAGATAGAAGCGCCGGGCCGTCTCGCTTGACGCGATTTTTTCAGGCGAACCCGATTCGATTACCTTTCCCCCGTTCAAAATATAAGCGTTGTCGCACACATCGAGCGTTTCCCGCACATTGTGATCCGATATCAGAACGCCGATCCCCCGCTGCCTGAGATGAACGATGATGTTTTTGATATCGATCACCGCCAGCGGATCGATTCCCGCAAAAGGCTCGTCTAAAAGGATGAAAGAAGGTTCGGTGGCAAGAGAGCGGCTGATCTCGAGCCGCCGTCTTTCACCCCCCGAAAGGACGCCGGCCTTATGCTTCGATAAATGACTGATCCCGAGCTCTTCGAGAAGCGATTCGGCCCGGTTCTTCCGCTCGGCCTTCGAGAAAGGGTGAAATTCGAGAATCGCCAGAATGTTTTCCATCACCGTAAGCTTCCGGAAAATCGAAGTCTCCTGAGGAAGATATCCGACCCCTTTGCGGGCTCTCCGGTACATGGGGTCCTCGGTGATATCTTCACCGTCGAGAAAGACTTTTCCGCCGTCCGGCCGGATCATTCCGACCGTCATGTAGAACGTGGTGGTCTTCCCCGCGCCGTTCGGCCCGAGAAGGCCCGACACCGTGCCGCTTTCGAGCTTCAGCGCCACGGCGTCGACCACCTTTCGTCCATTGTAGGCTTTTATCAGGTTTTCAATCGAAAGTGTCGTCATCGGTGCAGCCGGCGTGCCGGAGGGTATTTCAGATATTCCCATCGCAGGCTGCCGCTCATTTCAGCCCCTTTTCCTGCGTGAAGAGGACCGCTTCGACCCGCCCCTCGCTTCCGCTTTCGACCGCTATCCGGTCCTCCGCACGGTAAAGCGTAATCCGCGAACCGGTGATCGAGCTGGCTCCGTCCGAGATTCTGGAGCCGGGGCCCGTCAGCAGCAGAACCTGGGTATCGGCGCTGTAGACCGCTTTTTCCGCTTCCGCCAGCCGCGCGTCGAATTTGATCCGCACCTTGCCCGTGGCGACGATTTCCCGGATGGACTCCTGAGATCCGGCCGGGGTTTTCGTGTCGGCCTCATCCTTGAAGAAAATTTTCAGAGCTTCGGCCGTGATGACCGTTTCTCCCTGAACCGCCCGGACGTTCCCCGTAAATTCGGCGATCTTCCCCCCGTTGTCCGATATCAGGCGGTCGGCCGTGATCTGGACTTTGTCGCCCTGCGGCGAAGGCTGCCCGGCGGCCCCCTTCTGCTGCGGAGCCGCTGAAACCGGCGCGGCAAACAGAACGGCGGCCAAAAGGATGCAGCAAAAGACGCAAGCGGCGCAGCGCCGCTTCCTAAAGAATGGCTTTGCCATGGAAGGTCGCCCTGACTTTACCCTCGAAAAGGGTTGTTTGTTTTTCGATATCATGATCGAGCGAATCGGCTTCGACATCGAGCGTGTCTCCGGTGATTTCGACGGGCGCCCTTGAAACGACACGCCTTTCGGCGTGATGATAATCGAGCTTTTCGGTTCTGAGCACGTATGTCCGGTTGGTCATTACGACATTACCGGAGACTTCCATATCGTTTGCCTCGGTTTTAAGAATCCCCTGATCGGCCGTAAGCCGGACCGTCTCTCCGTCCTTCAGAAAAAAAGTAACCGAAAGATCGTCGAGCTCCGCCTGTTTCGAG
>Ga0351834_1131_pt1 | contig 12757 bp, 8 predicted proteins | sample BONcelHFGM3001C6_FD_206754 | JGI IMG/M metagenome (GOLD analysis project Ga0351834, IMG submission 206754) | Enriched cells from coal bed in the Powder River Basin, Montana, United States - BONCAT cells FGM rep1 HSBNCT.FGM.300.1.C6 ... | reverse complement strand
GCTAATCCTAGCAGTATGACTGAATCTTTGCAGGAGTTCAACCGTGTGTTTAAGAACCGGAAAGTAGTAATCCTTGGAGACATGCTTGAACTGGGACCGGAAGAGGAAGAGGAACACCGTGAAATCCTGAAACTGATAGAAAAGCTGGCCATCGAACGGATATTCCTTGTGGGTCCCCTCTTTTCAAAGCTCAACACCAACAAGGATTGGATGACATTTGAAAACAGCTATCAGGCAGCTGAATGGTTTGAAAATAAAGCCATCACTGATGCCAATATCCTGCTGAAAGGATCGCGGGGAATCCACCTCGAGGAGATCGTACCAGGTTTGTGAGATGCGCGATACTCGATACGCGATAAGAGATACGAGATGCGCGATGCGGGATACGAGATACGCGATACGCGATGCGCGATGCGGGATGCGGGATGAATTGCCGTCGGCTTTAGCCGACGGGGGCCAGGGTCAATGCCATAAGGGCTTTAGCCCCAAACTCTTGGACTAAAGTCCTGAAAATTCTGTAGCCCTCCAGTACCGTCAGTTAAAACTGACGGCAACTGAAACTGCAAAGGAAGTTGTCCGGCAACAAGAAATAGGAAATAAGAAATAAGAAATAAGAAAAAAGAAATAAGAATTGCGAAGCAATCACGAGCACCAATGAAATATCCATACAAACGCCGTTCATACCAACCGCGAATGATAGTAATGGATATTCCATTTGACCATTGAAATCAAAATTATTATCAAATGAAATAACTAATAAAGCGAGTAAACCCGAAACCAATGACTAAAACCCTCTACCATGTTCTCGGCCTGATGTCCGGCACCTCACTCGACGGGCTTGATCTCGCATTCTGCCGCTTCGGATACACCGAAGAAAAATGGAAATATAAGATCCTCCTGGCCGAGACCATTCCCTATTCAAACGATTGGAAGAACAGGATTCAACACCTCGACAAGCAATCGGCCGGGGATTTCGCATTTACCGACTCCGAGCTGGGACACCTAATGGGCAGGATGGCAAAGGAGTTCATCGACAAACACCACATCAACCCCGATTTTATTGCCAGTCACGGCCAAACCATCTTTCATAGTCCGGGCAAACGTTGGACTACCCAGATCGGCAAAGGAGCTGCTATTGCGGCCGAAACAAATATCCCGGTTGTGTGTGATTTCAGATCAACCGATGTGGCCCTCGGTGGACAGGGAGCACCCCTTGTCCCGATCGGCGACAGGTTCCTCTTCCCCGGATTCACCTACTGCCTCAACCTGGGCGGGTTCGCCAACCTGTCATTTGAACGAAATGGCACCCGCATCGCCTGCGACATCTGCCCGGCCAATATGGTGCTGAATACCCTCGCTGGACAAGTAGGAAAGGCCTTTGACGAAAACGGAGACCTTGCCCGCAGCGGCTCCCTTATCCCCGATCTCCTGAAAACATTAAACCAACTCCCCTTCTACCATCAGCCCCCACCCAAATCCCTCGGGAAAGAGTGGGTCGATGAATACATCCGGCCGTTGATCCTCAATGTATCTGGCCATGAGGCACCAGCCATGAGGCATAAGCCATACGGCATCCGCCATCATTGTCATTGTGAGGAGCGGAGCGACGCGGCAACAGGATCCCGCATCCAGGATCTCCTGCATACCTTCACCGAGCATATCGCCATGCAGGTCGGAAATAACACCGGGATTAATCGAGTAGATAACCTACTCATTACAGGCGGGGGAGCCTTAAACACATACCTGGTAGAACGTATCCGCCATTACGCAACACCTGATGTCATCCTTCCCGATCTTCAAACGATCCAGTTCAAAGAGGCGCTGATCTTCGCCCTGCTCGGCCTGCTTCGCTGGCGCGGAGAGGTGAACTGCCTCGCCTCTGTCACCGGCGCCTCCCGCAACAGCTCCAGCGGCGCAATCTACCTCCCCTGACCCCATCACCCCATCACCTCATCACCTCATCACCAAAAAAGAATTATATTTGTATTACCTTTTGCCTGTTTTCCCGATTAATGTCAAAAAAACATTATGACGGTATCAACAATTGATCTCTATAACATCCTGAAAAGCAGGATCGGAGAAAAGGAAGCAAAAACACTGGTTGAATTTGTGGAAATTCAAGTGGAGAAAAAAATCGAAGAACAGATGGACGACATTGCTTCAAAAGAGGATATTTACCTTGTAAAAAAAGATCTCGTTCAGGTCAAGTCGGAGTTGGAAATTACAATTGAGAAGGTTCGTTCCGATTTGATCAAGTGGATGTTCATCTTCTGGGTTGGGCAGGTGAGCGTTACAGTTGGGTTGATCTTGCTAGTGGTCAAATGAACTACAGAGAGACCCTCTCCTGGCTCTATAGTCAGCTCCCCATGTACCAGCGGATCGGTGGAGCAGCATACAAAGCAAACCTCGATAATACTATCGCCCTGTGCAATCTGCTCGGGAATCCCCAAAATTATTTCGATTCAATCCATGTCGCCGGCACCAACGGCAAAGGAAGTGTTTCGCACATGCTGGCTTCCATTTTACAGGAACACGGATTCAAAACCGGACTTTATACTTCTCCTCATCTCAAAGATTTCCGTGAACGGATCAGGGTGAACGGACAAATGGTCCCAAAACGTACGGTAACCTCATTCGTAAAGAGGCACAAAGAGACTTTTTATAAAATACAGCCCAGTTTTTTTGAAATGACAGTCGGATTGGCTTTCGACTATTTCCGGGAAGAGGAGGTCGACATCGCCGTAGTAGAGGTGGGCATGGGAGGCCGGCTCGATTCCACCAACATCATCACACCCCTCGTTTCGGTCATCACCAATATCAGCTTCGACCATATGCAATTCCTGGGCGATACACTTGAGAAAATCGCCGGCGAAAAGGCCGGGATCATCAAGCCTGGCGTGCCGGTGGTGATCGGGGAAACCCAACCGGAGACGGAGAAGGTATTTCAGAAGAAGGCCGGGGAGTGCGGGTCACCGATCCTGTTTGCAGATCAGGGAGCCATGATCCACCTCACCCCCGGCCCCTCTCCTCAAGGAGAGGGGCGCAAGTCCCCTTTAGGGGATTTAGGGGCAGCAGGCATCCGGGATCCGGCATCCGGGATCAAACTGCCGCTCCTGGGTTTCTACCAGCTGAAAAATCTTGTCACAACCCTGGCTGTGATCGAGATCCTGAACGATAACTCATCAGGAAAGCGAAAAGCGAAACTTGTCATTGCGAGGAACGCAGTGACGCGGCAAAGCGAAAAGCGAAAAGCGAAACTTGTCATTGCGAGGAACGCAGTGACGCGGCAAAGTGAAAAGCGAAAATCCGGCATCCGGATTCAGACAATCCGCCGGGGAATTGCAAATGTGATCACCAACACCGGGTTGCAGGGTCGCTGGCATGTTATCGGCCAGCATCCTCTGACCATCGCCGACACCGGCCATAACGAAGCAGGAATCAGGGAGGTGGTTAAGCAACTGTTGCAAACACCGCACAAACACTTACATATTGTGTTCGGCCAGGTCAACGACAAAGAGACCGGGAACATCCTCGCCCTTTTGCCAAAAGAGGCAACCTATTACTTCTGTAAGGCCAATATTCCCCGGGGCCTTGATGCAATTGAGTTAAAGCGGCAGGCCATGGCAGCAGGACTGACAGGGAGATCCTACGGTTCAGTGAGGAGAGCTTTGGCCGCTGCATTGAAAGCAGCTTCATCCGGGGACCTGGTCTTCGTCGGCGGAAGTACTTTTGTGGTGGCAGAGGTGATACATTAGGAGAATGAGGAATGAGGAATGAATTGCCATCGGCTTTAGCCGACGGGTTTAAGGAATGAGGTAAAATTGGGCTTCAGCCCAAAACCTGAAACCTGATATCAATAAACAATTACCTTAACCAGAGAGCTGCTATGTTCAGTTACTACTTCCAGGTAATTAACACCAGGATGCTTCAAGTGGATGGTCAACTCTGGCTCCCCCGACCCGGTAAACCGGTCGTTCATCCTTCCCGAACAGTCATATACACGAATTTCGTTGATTGAATCCCCTGAACGAATGACCAACCTTCCCGTGGTTGGATTGGGGAACACTGAAAGTTTCGATATCGTAAAAACAGGCAATCCTGCCGGTTTTCCCTGCTGTACAACGACAATGCCCGACGGTGGCGTAAAATCCGATTCCAGATCGAATGAAGCCGACCGGGTGAATTCCTGGGTATTCTGCTGGGTTGTCCGAAATACGACAGAATCATTCCCCGATCCCGAACTGTGGTCAGTGCTGAGCCACTCCGGAAAGTCACCGGCCAGCCACCAGGAAAGATTGGCATCAATGAAAAGAGTATCCCTGCTATCCGATAGATATGAAAGCCTGATCGTATCTGGTTGTGAGAGGAGCGATCCTTCAAACCGCGTCTGTATCACTGTAAATGCCTGTGGTTCGACTTGTGATGATGTCAGCGTGAATGAAGCGATGCGGTTCATGGTATCCGGGTTCTGCTCAACAGCCCTCACCAGGAGGGTATCTGTCCCGGAACCGATAAGCTTGTCGATCTCAAGCCAGCCGGGAATTTCCCCTTCCAGATGCCAGTCGGTATTTGTACGTACAACCAATAATCCCATGCTGTTGACTTCGAAATCCAGTACCAGCGGATCCGGACTCAACGACAAGGAATACATCTCCTCCAGAGGCCGTTTCCAGACACCGAGACTCGTTCCTGCAAAGAGATCTTCCCCGATGATGCGCAGATGATGCATGAACTGGTAAGAACGAAATCCTTCTCCCACGTCAAACCATTCGGCACCGCTGTTCGGAGAGACATAAACACAACTGGTGGTCCCTGCAAATACAGTTGAATCGGTGGCGACAATTTCATCGGGCCAGTGCGGTGCCTGGCCTGTGCCATCTCCGGTAGGGTGCCAGTAGACAGGATCTGTATCCGTCCTGAAAACATATTCCGCTCCAGAGAACAGAATCGAATCCTGAGCACCCATAGACAAGATCCAGGAATTTGTCAACCCTTCGTTTGCTTCAACCCAGGTGTTTCCGTGATTAGCCGATCGCCATACCCCGAAATAGGTGGAAGCAAACAAATACTCATCTGCTTTGGCAAATCCGTAAATGCATTTATCCGGGATGACCTCAGTCCAGTATCCTCCGTTGTTGTTGCTCCTGAACAATCCTTTGTCGGTTCCGGTAAAAATCAGGTTTCCATCCAGACCAAATCGAAGGATCCTTTTTTCTTCAACCCCATTGCTGGCAGATCTCCACGATTCTCCCTGATCTGACGATACAAAGATGCCCTTTTCAGTGCCTGCAAAGAGCAATGAATCCTTTCCTGCCAAACACCAGACCACATGCTGGGTAAGTCCCGAATCTTTGTGAATCCAGTGGGCTCCCGCGTCATCAGACCGAAACACTCCGAGACCCGAACCAGCAAACAGCTCTCCGTTCCATTCCAGAACAGAGGTCGCACTTACAGAGGAGAGACCGTTGTTGCAGTCGGTCCAGGTCATTCCCTGATCATCCGACACGAACAATCCTCCGGTAAAACTTGTATAAAGCATATTAAGCGTGCATTCCACCAGTGAGGGCGGAAGGTAGTACGGCCCAGGATTCACCGGTTCCCAATGCTCACCGTCATCCGGTGACCTGTACACCCCTCCGTAATATGTCGCTGCATAAAGAGACGAAGAATCACCCGTCAGGTCGACCATGGCCGTATCGGTCATCCCTTCCCGGCACAGGCTCCAGTGGATTCCATCGTCAATGGTTTTATAGACCCCGTGTATAGTTCCCACATACAGGGTTGAGTTGCGGGAATAAATACAGTATATCGAACAGTTCTCCGGGAGGGAATCGGTGGGTATGACATCCCAACCCTCTTCAATGGTCTCCAGGAAATACACGGGGCCTTTGGCTGTGCTGGCATAGGTTCTGGTATCACCTGTAAACATCTTGTATACAAGGGTATCAGTCATGCCCTGCTGAAACAGCACCCACGTCTCCCCGGCATCGGCCGACCGATACATCCCTTTTGCCGTGGCCAGAAGCACCTGGCCTTCCCTGACCTCCATCGCGCGGATAAACGCATGACCGGGCAGTCCTGTTTCCATGAATTGCCAATCTATTTGGGACTTGCCCGTACGGTATAATTCACCTGTGTTGTAGTTGGAGGCAAGGATCAGAAAAGTATCTGTCACAACCAGATCCTTAATATTTATATAGAAATCAGACAACCCATCGCTAATCGAAACCCAGTTGGCGCCTGAGTCGGCAGAACGGAATACCTCTGAATTCGCTGTTGCATAGAGTTCTGTTCCTGCCAGCTGAAATGTGGAAAGTTCTCTTCCATACGGACCGTTTGTCGGAGTCCACTGACCAAACCCGAGAATCGGTAGACTGAGCAGATAACACGACAGAATCAGGACTCTCATGTCATTTATTTTGACAGGATAAATATAATCAATTATCATTCATGATTATATTTGTACAAGATATGAGATCCTGGTTTTTTATTTTTTTGGTGTCAGTACTTTATCCTTGGAGCCTGTTTGGGCAATGGACTCTTCTGAATCCAACACCCACGAATGAGCACCTTACGGCTTTGTTTTTTATCGACAACCAAACCGGCTACATGGTCGGTGAGCATGGGACGGTCGTGAGAACCAACGATGGCGGGGCTACCTGGGTGAACCGGAACGCTCCCATCAGCTGGACGCTGAATGACGTCGCTTTTACTTCTGCCATGGAAGGGATCGTAGTGGGCGAACTCGGCACCATCCTGAAAACCTGGAACGGGGGCGAGACCTGGGTCGATGTAGGGAATTACGACCCTCCGCTCAAATCAATCGAATTCGCTTCCCCGTTCATCGGTTATGCAGCCGGGATGGGAGGAACCGTGACCAGAACCCAGGATGGAGGAGACTCCTGGAGTGCAGGACCGCCAGCAGGAGGGGACTTGTTTGATATCAGCTTTGCCGATGAACTGACTGGATACGCCTGCGGCCCCGCGGGTTTTGTTGCCAAGACCACCGACGGAGGCGCCTCATGGAACCAGTTAATTAACGGGGTTCCGCAAACCCTCCCCCTGTATTGCATCGACTTCCCTTCCGGTGAAGTAGGCTATACAGGCGGCGGTATCTGGGGCTGGCCATCCCAGGGAGTGATGATCAAAACCATCGACGGAGGACTCACCTGGAATCAGCTCCCGGGTTTGGGGAATCCCTACATCGCAGTCATGCAATTCCTGACTACAACCACCGGCTGGGTAGTCTATGCATGGTCTCACTCCGGCATGAAGACCATCAACGGAGGCACCACCTGGACATCGTTTGCCATCGGAAATGAATATTCCCTCAACTCCATCAATGATCTTTATTTCCCGGATGAGGAACATGGTTTTGCCTGCGGGTCATACGGTGAAGTCTATGCCTCCGAGGATGGCGGATTGAACTGGACGCCCAAAGGATCCACACTGAGGGAAGACCTTATCGATGTGGCCTTCACGGATAACGTGACAGGGTTTGTGGCCGCACAAAAAGCCCTTTTCAGAACGAATGACGGCGGATCCACCTGGGATTCAATATTTCCCGATACAGCTGGGTCATACTATTTGCAAAAGGCCTTCTTCCCATCCCATGAAACCGGGTTTCTATCCACCTATAACAAGCTATGGAAAACCACCGACGGCGGTGAAAACTGGGTACAGCTGCCTCCCAGTTATGCCACGGCCAACATGACCGACTTGTGGTTTACCACACCGATTGACGGTTTCATAACCGGGAATAACGGTCATCTTTGGAAAACACATGATGGAGGTTATTCCTGGACCCTTGAGACTCTCGATCCCTTGGTTCAAGTCAATACACTGTTTTTTCAGAATGAATGGGTGGGCTATGTGACCTGTACCGGTTATTCTTATTATAAAACCACAGATGGAGGAGCCTCCTGGACGCGGTTCACCCCAACGATCCAGGCTGGTGATATGATCTCTTTTCCAGACCAAATGAATGGATACATCGCAGGAAGCTATACCGCTAAAAAGGTCATTAAAACCAGTGACGGCGGCGTATCCTGGAGTGATGTAACAGCTCCCGGCATGAATGAAGTGCACGATATCCTGTTTCTTTCGGCTTTAAACGGATACGTTTTCGGTAACGGGACGATTTTTCACACAATCAATGGAGGCAACACATGGACCACTGAAGTGGCGAACAATCAGATCGATTTTACAGCCGCATCGATGGCAGATGACCGGATCTTCACGGTGGGAACTGTCGGGACCGTCATGAGAAGGTCCGATTCCATTGCAACCGGCATCGGCAGGGAATACAGGCCTGTTGATGCCCTGGCATTGGATTGTTTCCCGAACCCCATAACAGATCACCTGCACATAACCTGCCGGATGTCGGATGCGAGCCCGGTCTCCCTGGAAGTTTATTCACAACAGGGCCTCCGGATCCGATCCGTTGACCTGGGCGTACACCCTGCCGGCGACCTCTCGGTCGATCTGCCGGTGGCCGGTCTGTCACCGGGAGTCTACCTCCTTGTTTTCACCGCCGGAGAGGATACGGCCATCAAAAAAATCATCAGGCTCCCCTGACCCTGTCCATTGGATAGGGTCATTCATCTAGATTTTTGAACCGGTCACGGAAAAAATTTCCCCAATTAGGGGTAACATACTACATTTACGGTGACTTGATCAACCAGGACACGATGACAAAACGATCCCTGATATCGATGGCCCTCTTCCTGGCCTTTTTTCATTGCATCCAAGCCCAGGAGGTCCCCGACACCCGCTTCACGTTTCCCATCAGGCATGCGGCCTACCAACCAGGAACAGGTCCATTGATATTGGTGGATGAGGCGCATCACAACACACACACACTAAACGGTCGATACGTTGCTTTGGGCAACCTGCTTAGACAGGATGGCTTTAAGGTTCTTCCCTTCACTGCTCCCATCCTCAATACCAACTTATTGAAATCATGCCGCATCCTGGTGATCGCCAATGCGCTCGATGTGTCAAACCTGGGAAACTGGGTCCTTCCTACTCCCTCTCCCTTCTCCAGGGAAGAGATTCAGGTTATCAAGGAGTGGGTGAAAAACAGGGGCAGCCTCCTGTTAGTTGCCGATCATATGCCTTTTGCCGGTGCGGCATCAAAGTTGGGGAAAGCGTTTGGGTTCGAATTCATCAACGGATTTGCATTTTTCGTTGAGGAATCGTGGCCTCCCATGATGTTTGCAGCCGATTCGGGAATGCTTCCACCATCACCCATTATTGCCGGAATTAAAGAGTACGAGCAGGTTCAGAGGGTTGCAACATTTACTGGCTCTGCCATCTATGTCCCCGACCTTGCCACTCCCGTACTGAGTTTTTTGGATGGGTTAACATTGCAGCCCGACACCGCCTGGATCTTCTACAACTGGACCCCATGGGAAAACCTTGGGAGATACCACCAGGGAGCTGTCCGCAGCTTTGGCAAGGGAAAAGTAGCTGTTTTCGGTGAAGCCGATATGTTTACCGCCTTGATTGTCAACGACTCCATCGCAGTAGGCTTCAACTCCCCGTTTGCAAACCAGAACGCACAGTTCACGCTCAACCTGATTCACTGGCTGGACGGGGTTGAGAAGTACGAAGGACGAGAGACGAAGGACGATAGACGTAAGACGTGAGACGTAAGTTTTATGTATTGCACGTTGCACCTGGCAGGTTGCATTGGACAGTTTATATTTTCACATAACACCTAAAACCATGAAGAGAATGTCTTTTATTATCCTTACGGTGCTGATAACCGCGGGATATCATCTAAACGCCCAGTCCGAAGCCGACAGTCTGGCGATTGAAAAAACCTGCCGCAACTATATTGAAGGTTGGGCCACAGGGAATACTGAGAGGGTGGAACAGGGAGTCTCTCCCGAACTGGTAAAGCGAACTGTTTCCCAAACCAAGGAGGGGGTCAGTTTTACCAACAACATGAGCGCATCCATGCTGATCATGATAACCAAATCGAATAAAGCGGGTGTAAAAGCGCCAGACTTTGAACCAGAAAAACCCTTCAGTATGGATGTTATTATTTACGATATTTCAGGTGATTTTGCTCTCGCTAAAACGGTGAATACCAAGTATGGGTTTTTCGATTACTGCCAGCTTGCAAAGTTCAACGGCGAATGGAAAATTATAAATGTTCTGTGGGGTTTCCTGCCGCAGGAATAAGAATTATGAAACATGGACTGAGAAAAAGGGACATTGGCATATGCATCCATAAATAGCAATGGTACCGGTGATCCGGATACCTGAAATAAGTTAGTATTTTTAACATCGAATCGTCAAGAAAATACGACATGATCAAAAATCCTCTGCTTTCAATTGCCTTGACCCTGTTCCTTGGTCAATTCCTCTTGGCACAGGAGATTTGCGATACCTCTTTTCTGTTTCCCATCAGGCAATCCGCCTATCAAACCGCCTCCGGTCCGCTGATACTGATTGATGAAGCACACAACAATGCCCATACCATGCATGGCCGGTTTTTTGCCTTCGGAAAACTGCTGAAACAGGATGGGTACCGTGTTCTTCCGCTCATAACTCCAATCCTTAAACCTGAGCTGCTTCAATCATGCGGTATCCTGGTGATCGCCAATGCACTCGATGTGTCAAACCTGGGAAACTGGGTCCTTCCTACTCCCTCTCCCTTCTCAAAAGAGGAAATCCAGATTATTAAGGATTGGGTAAAAAACGGTGGTAGTCTTTTGTTAATTGCCGATCACATGCCCTTTGCCGGTGCGGCATCAAAGTTGGGAAAAGCTTTTGGGTTCGAATTCATTAACGGCTTTGCATTTTTCGTTGAGGAATCGTGGCCTCCCATGGTGTTTGCAGCCGATTCGGGAATGCTTCCACCATCACCCATTACTGCTGGGATCAAAGAGTATGAGCAGGTAAAGAGGGTCGCAACATTTACAGGTTCTGCCATCTATGTCCCCGACCTTGCCACACCCGTTCTGAGTTTTTTGGACGGGTTAACCTTGCAGCCCGACACAGCCTGGATCTTCTACAACTGGACACCATGGGAAAACCTTGGAAGATACCACCAGGGAGCTATCCGCAGCTTTGGCAAGGGAAAAGTAGCTGTTTTCGGTGAAGCCGATATGTTTACCGCCCTGATTGTCAACGACACGATTGCTGTGGGTTTCAACTCCCCCTACGCAAACCAGAATGCACAATTCACACTTAACCTCATTCACTGGCTGGATGGAGTGACGGAATATCAAGGAGATATCAGAAATAATCCTGGTTCTCACAGGTCAAAGGATCTCAAATAATATAAAGTCTCTGTAATTTAATTTGCCAGAATAATCCGCAGGTAACTTTTTTCTCCATGTATATCCAACTAGACAAGGAGGATCTCTTTTTCATAATACTCGTTCACAATCTTTCTTCTCCGGCATCAGCAGCGAAAACAGAACTGCCATCACAAATGCCAGTACAAAGCTCGCCAACCTTTCTGAGACTCCTGTGTCGGCTTCAAAGAAGTTCTTCCAGATGATCGTGCCCGTAGTTCCGCAAATGAGAGAGGCATAAACTCCGGCGCGTGAAACGCGCTTCCAGAATAGGATCAGCAGCATCGCAGGACCAAAACTCGACCCGATTCCCGACCAGGCATAAGAAACCAAACTGTAAACCGTATCGGTGAGAGTAATGGCCAGCAGGAATGCGGCAATACCAATACCCAGCGTCAGCAGTTTGTTCAACAGCAGTTTCTGCCTGTTGTTCATCAGCACGCGCCTGAGTTTTCCCACGATATCTTCTCCGATGGATGAGGAGGACACGGTAAGTTCAGTAGCAGCCGTCGACATCATGGCTGAGATCACACCCGAAAGCAGGAAGCCGGCAAGGATTGGATGAACCAGTGTGAGCACCATCACCGGGAGAATTTTCTCCGAATCGGAAGCCAGCTTTGCCTCCTCATGTCCAAGGTAGCCGTGCTGGACAAAGGCGATCCCGAAGAGGCCGATCAGAATGGCTCCCGCATAAGCAAAAATCGTCCAGGTAGTTGCAACCCATTTCGCTTTTCTTACATCCCGGTCATGCCGTATCGCCATCATCCGCGTGAGCAATTGCGGTTGCCCGGTATACCCAAAGGCCCAGCTTAAACCGCTCAGGATAAAGAGCACCGCAGCAAGACCTGTCTTCCCTTCTGTAAGAGAGAGGTAAACCGGGCTGGCTTCTTCAAGGCTTTGAATAATCAGGATGTCGTAGGATTCGGCAATAAAGAGAGCAATGATTGGGAAAACCACCAGGGTGATTATCATCAGAATTGCCTGAAACACATCCGTAACCACCACCGCGATAAACCCTCCCATCATGCAATAGGTGATCACCACCACCGAGCCGATGATCACACCCCAGACCGGATCCATGCCGAAGGTTTTCTGCAGAACTTTGCCGGCACCGCTAAACTGGGCAGCAATGTAAAAGAGAAAGAAAAAGATGATGATCAGGGCAGAGAGGATACTGATATTTTTCTCTGCTCCGGGGAATTTTCGGGCAATCAAACCCGAAACTGTCATAGCTCCTGTCCTCTCCGTCTCCCGGCGAAGTCGCTTGGCCATCACCTGCCAGATAAAGAGGATCCCGATCACACAGCCCAGCGCGACCCAGATGGCGCCAATCCCTTCGGCGTAAGCATGACCGGTAAGTCCGAGAAGCAGCCAGGCCGATTCGCCGGTAGCACGCTCCGACAATGCCAGGGCAGTTCCCCCGAACTTATGTCCGCCGATGACAA
>Ga0351834_1128_pt1 | contig 13135 bp, 11 predicted proteins | sample BONcelHFGM3001C6_FD_206754 | JGI IMG/M metagenome (GOLD analysis project Ga0351834, IMG submission 206754) | Enriched cells from coal bed in the Powder River Basin, Montana, United States - BONCAT cells FGM rep1 HSBNCT.FGM.300.1.C6 ... | reverse complement strand
AGTTGCAGGAAGCATTCCTTACATGGCGGATGGAGGCCCACCTGAGCAAGGACAGGATCCTCGAGCTTTACGTCAATGTCGTTGAGCTGGGACCAGACGTGTTCGGCTTCGGCGAGGCGGCCCGGTACTACTTCGGAACAACAGTCGAAAGCCTTTCGGTGAGGGAAACCGCCTTCCTCGTTTCGATACTTCCAGGCCCGAAGCTGTATCACAGGTTTGCCGTGAACGGCACTCTGCCGGGTTACTGGAACGACTACCTCGACAGGCTTGTGAGCGCGGCGGAAAGCCGCACGGGCCTTGACGGCCAATCGGCGCTTTCGGGGCTTGGCGAGAGCCTTGTGTTCGATGGAACGGTTTCGGGGATCTGACATGGGTTTTCCCGGGCCTCTTCGCATTATGTTTTGTGTGCCAACCGTTCAGGAAGGGGGAGGGAGTTCCATGGCTGGAAGTGAAGCTTATGAGCTCGAGCACCGTGGCGAAGTACACCGTGCTTCGGATTTCGATGTTCTCCTGAAGTGGGCGGAAGACCTCAGAGTGAGCGTTTCCGACCGGTTCAGACCGGCGGGCTCGGAGGACTGGACACCGGTTACTCACGATCCCAGGCTGAAAGCCCTCCTTTCTCCCGAGAACCAGTGGCGGGTAAGGATGGCGTCGGGTGAATTCACGGCGGGCAGTTTCGAGGCCGTCATTCGATGGGCCCGTGAGGGCAGGGTGTCCACCGACGCTGTAGTGGAGGGCCCCAGGACCCCCCCGGGCGGTGTTCTTGCCTCGGCACTTCCCGCGCTTTCCGGGCATCTCGTCAAAGCCGGAACGGCGAACGAGAAGCTTCCCCGGCTCAGAATAGACGGCAGGGTCTACCCCGCACCCGACGTGGAGACCATCAGCAGATGGATAAGCGAATCCAGGGTGCCCCTCGATGCCCAGATTTCGCTGGTGGACGGACCATGGGAGCCGGTGGGGAGCTGCGGTCTTTTTGACCTCGAGAAGTGGCCACAGGCTGCCCTCTCGGATACTGACGAGCCCCCCGAAACCGCCGTACTGCCTGTTCCTTCCGAAGGTGACGATGCTCCGGCTGCAGTGATGCCCGACGCTTTCCCGCCGGAACCGGAAGCGCAGCCTGAAGATGGCGAACCGGAGGAAACCGGTGACGACGGGGAACCCCAGTTGCAGCAGGAAGACTCGCCGGAGCTGTTCCGTGTCATATCCGGGTCCGGCACCGAACACACTTTCGAAGACCCGTCCGAGATCATCGGCCTGCTTCGAAAGCGCAGGATAATGGAGTACGACGAGGTCAGGCATTCCTCACTTCCAGACGGATCGGCCAGTGTCGGCGCCCTTGCCGACCTGGTACGCAAAAGCAGGAAGGGAAAGGGGATGGGGTGGCGCATAACGGCTGTTCTTCTGATCTCCGCCGCCTGTGTATACCTGGCTGACACCTTCGGTCTGATAGAGGTTCCATGGCTTCCGTGACCGATCTGCTGGCACAGAAGCGCGACGGAGGGCAGCTTTCTGCCGGGGAGCTTTACGCTTTCGCATCCGGGATCGCCTCGGGCGAAGTCCCTTCCTATCAGGCCTCGGCCTTTTTGATGGCGGCATACATCCGGGGGCTCTCCCCTGGTGAGACCACCGCGCTCACGATGGCGATCCGGGACAGCGGGCGCGTCATGAAGTGGAATGCTTCACTATCGCCTCTGGCGGACAAGCACAGCACCGGCGGGGTCGGCGACAAGGTTTCCATCGTTCTGGCGCCCCTGGCCGCATCCATGGGCATCAGGGTTCCCATGATCAGCGGAAGGAGCCTCGGACACACCGGAGGCACCCTCGACAAACTGAAGAGCATACCCGGTTTTCGTGTGGACCTCTCGATCGACAGGTTCCTAAGGCAGATCGAGGAGATAGGCGTCTGCATGATTGGCCAGACCCCTGAGCTTGCGCCGGCGGACGGAGTCCTTTACAGTCTTCGCGACGCCACCGCAACAATCACCTCCATTCCCCTGATAACGGCAAGCATTCTTGGGAAGAAACTGGCCGAAAACCCTGATTTCATGGTTTTCGATGTGAAATGCGGCTCAGGAGCCTTCATGAAGACGCCCGAACAGGCCGTGACCCTCGCCCGCATGCTCGTTGAAACCGCGGGTCAGGCCGGGAAGGGCGCCTCGGCCCTTGTAACTTCAATGAACCAGCCCACCGGGCTGTCGGTCGGGAACTCCCTGGAGGTGGCCGAGGCCATTGAGGTGCTTGAAGGCCGCGGCCCGCGGGACACCAGGGAGCTTGCACTCACGCTCGCCTCTGAGATGGGGAACCTTGCCGGGCTTTCCGGCGCGGCCGAGAGAGCCCGTGAGATGCTTGACAGCGGCGCGGCACTGGGGGTGTTCCACAGAATGGTGGAAGCCCAGGGTGGTGACCTCGACCGCTTCAACAGAATGGAAGAAGCGCCGGCGAAGGTTGAAGTAAGGGCCGCCCGAAGCGGTTTCTGGAAAGGCCCCGAGGCCCGTGTTCTGGGTGAGGCGGTCAGAAGGCTGGGGGGCGGCAGGTACAGGGTTGAAGATGCTGTTGACCCCCTGGTGGGCTGGCGGCAGGAAGTACCGTGCGGAACGCCTGTCGAGGCGGGGTGCTTGCTTGGCGTAGTTCACGGCGCCTGCCGACCCTCCGCGGAGCACGCCGCAGGGTCCATCGAAAACGCCTTTCAGTGGGACGTTCCGTCGGACCATCTGGTGCTTGAAAGGATTCCGGGATGAGATGGCTTGAGACCGACCAGCTGCCTGCCGTTCTGGCGCGGGACGGCATAATCACCCAGGCTTCCCTGGAGAGGTACAAAAGGCTCACGGCGGGAAGCTCGGAAGATCCCATGGTCCTTCTTGTCAAAAGCGGAATGATCGGGGAGGAGACCCTTTACAGGTACGCCGCCGAACTGGTCGGCCTTCCGTACAAAGAGCTGGACCCCCTCGAACTCGACTACGAGACGGTCACCAGCAGCCTTCCCGGCAAGTTCGCCCAGGCCCACCGGCTTGTTGCATTCAGAAGGGATGGCAACACCCTCCATGTGGCAACATGCAACGTTTCCGGCACCACGCTCGACCAGGACCTGAAGCTGATGCTTGGGCTCGACGTGCAGTTCCACGTTTCGCGTCCCGCTGAGATCGAGAGGGTGATAAGGCAGTTCTACGGCCTTCACAGCAGCATAGTCGCAGCGGTGAAGCAGCTCAACGACGATGACGGCGTGGACCTGGGCAACCTGGAAAGGTTCGTGAGCAGCGAGACCTCACAGAGCATCGAGCCCACTGACAAACCGGTCGTGAACGCCGTTAACCATCTTTTTCAGTACGCCTTCGAGGAGAGGGCCAGCGACATCCATCTCGAGCCCCATCGGGAGAACACCATCGTCAGGCTTCGCATAGACGGACTGCTTCACACCATCTACAGGATCCCAAAACGGCTCCACCTGCCCATAAGCAGCAGGATAAAAATGATAGCGGGGCTCAACATCGCCGAGAAAAGGCGCCCGCAGGACGGCAGGATCCGGACTCACTTCGACGGCAAGCCCGTTGAGATCAGGTGTTCCACCGTGCCAATGGCGTTCGGTGAAAAAACGGTCCTCAGGGTCCTCGACCCTCAGATACTCATGCAGGACATGTCGAACCTGGGCTTCGAACAGGACGATCTGGTGAAGTACCGCAGGATGCTGGCCGTTCCCAACGGGCTCATCCTTGTCACCGGACCCACGGGAAGCGGCAAGACCACTACGCTCTACTCATCCCTCACCGCCATCTCCAGGGAAACGGTGAACATCACCACCATCGAGGATCCTGTCGAGTTCGTAACGGACGAGTTCAACCAGATCTCGGTCCAGAGCGCCGTAGACCTCACCTTCACTTCCGCGCTCCGACACATACTCAGGCAGGACCCCGACATCATCATGGTGGGGGAGATAAGGGACGTGGAAACCGCGGTGAGCGCCATGCGGAGCGCCCTTACGGGCCATCTGGTCCTCAGCACGCTCCACACCAACGACACGGCCACCACTGCTGTCCGCCTTATGGACATGGGCGTTCAGCCCTACCTTCTCATGAGCACCCTTCAGGGGATCATCGCTCAAAGGCTTGTAAGACTCATATGCACCGAATGCGCGGAAAGCTATGCACCCGAGGATTCGGTTGCCGATTCCATCGAGATACCCAGGGGTTCAGCCCTGAAAAGGGGGGTGGGCTGCCGGGCCTGCAGGAACACCGGCTACAAGGGTCGCACCGGTGTTTACGAGGTCATGGAGGTAAACGAGGCCATTCGAATCGCCCTGGCGGAAAGGGCTCGTGTGGACGATATTCGAAGGCTGGCGGTCAGCCAGGGTATGAAGACCCTTCGGGACTCGGCCAGGCTCAAAGTTCTGGCGGGAATCACCACCCCGGAGGAGATGCTCAAGGTAACCCTTGGGGGGGAATGAAAAAAGCGTTCGTTCTCGGAATCCTCGCCCTTCTGTCAGGCTGCGGAAGCGGCGGCACGTCGGACGACCCGGCTGAGGCCACGCCCGACACACTGATAAGGGTCATTCCCCGCACGCCCATCGAGACGGGCCTGCTTTTCAGCAACGCGCTGCTCATGAACGACCCGGCGTGCTACGGGTTTCTCACCCCGGCTTTCCGTGACTCGGTCGAGTCTCGGGATCTTTCCCCGTGGGAGGTTTTCGGACGATGGCGGGCCTTCGATCCGAACGGCAGGCTCACCGAAGTGGTGCAGACTCCTGACAGCCAGCAGACCACCAGCTACTACTGCACCATACCAAGGCTCGAAGAGCTTCCCCCCGTCGTCAGGTTCGATTTTACGGTCGTTGATGGTGAGTGGCTTATCTCCGGCTTCGGTTACGGCCACTCATCGGGCATCGGCGACTCCATCGCGCTTGAACGGCAGGTGGGCCTGATCCTTTCCGACCCCGTTCTGCTCAGGGAGATACGAATAGCACGAATGCTGCTGGAAGACGTTGACACCGACGCTTCATACAGCTGGGCATCCTGGCGGGCTGCCTCGGCCACGGGAGAAAGCTTTGCCCGATATATCACGGGGTTGTCGCAGGACAGTTACAACATGCTGGCGCAAAGCAATATAAGGCAATCGGGCAAGCTGCAGATCGTACAGGACCGGGCCACCTTCCAGATACCGAACCCGCCCCTTGAGCTGCGTGAACTTGTCGCTGCGTGGCGCGAGCTCGCATACCTGCGAAAGGCGGTTCTCAGGGCCCGGCACGAGGCAATGCAGAACCTCAGGCAGACCGGTGTCTGGATGGAGCCCGACCTCACGCAGGAAGCGGCACGTATCCAGTACCTTACGGGGATATTCATGCCCGTGAGCGACCTTGTGGAAGCCCGTGACACCCTTTCACTGACATATCCTGCCCTCCTCACCACCGGCTCGGGCGAACCTCTCGAAGCCATCACCGTCGCGCTCGACCCCCATACCGTCGAGCAGAAGGTTGAGAACGACATCGGAGTTCCCGTGTGGCGTGCCCTCGGGGTGGACATGAACGGCGACCCCGACCCCGAGAGGGTCGTCTACTGGGCGGGAGACCTCTTCCTCTTCCTGGGCACACCCACGGGGTACCGCCTGGTCTTCAGAACCTATTCGGGCTACGATAGCGATTTCCACGGGCAGTTCGGGACCGGAACGAATCCGGCAGGCTTCAGCAGCGTGAACCTTATCGGGAACTCAAGGACCACCGAGTACAACCTGTTCCTTGACGGCGGCGTTCCAAGGCTCACCGCAACCCCTCTGAGACAGGAAGAGGAGAGAAGCCTGGATTCCTACAGCGATCAGGTGATTCCGGAGGACTGGTGAAAAAGGTTCTATCGAAGCTTCTGCTTTGGGTATTCCTGACAGGGGTCGTCTTCTGCTCCTTCGGCGCCGGGTTCCTCTTCCGGGTCTGGCACGACAGCGCAAGGGCGTTCCGCGAATCCCACGGCAACCTGCTGGTGGCATCCCTCAGGGGGCATGAACCCGCAAGCGCCACGCGCATCTACGACATGTACGGTGACCAGCTCGCGGTGGCGTTCGTTGAGAACCGCTACCCCGTCACGCTTGACCAGGTGAGCCCCTGGGTCATCGAGGGCTTCATCGCCACCGAGGACAGGAACTTCTTCACCCACACGGGTCTCGACCTCAGGGGAATCGTCAGGTCAGTCCTGCACAACCTGAGAACAGGCTCCAGGCACGGTGGCAGCACCATAACCCAGCAGCTTGCGAGGGGCCTGTTCCTCGAGCCTGACCAGACCATCCAGAGGAAGGTTCAGGAGGCCTTCATCGCCCTCGAGATCGAGAGGCAGTTCAGCAAGCAGGACATACTCGAGATGTACCTGAACCAGATCTACTTCGGCGCCGGAGCCCACGGTATCGAGGCTGCCGCCAGAACATACTTCGGGGGGATCTCGGCCGCCGAACTCACCCTCAACCAGTCCGCCCTTCTTGTGAGAATGGTCAAGAACCCCTCGGGTTTCAACCCGTTGAACAACCCTTCCCGTGCCCTTGCACAGCGGAACATCGCCCTGGGCATGATGACCGACCACGGGGTGATCAGCGCCGAACAGCGGGACCGGGCCATGCAGGAACCACTTGGCGTGGATGTTCACCGCTCCGAGCTCGAGCAGGACTGGAACTACTTCACCGAGTTCGTCAGGCAGTACCTCGTGGCAAGGTATGGGTGGTCGGCGGTATACGAACAGGGTCTCGTGGTATACACAACGCTCGACCCCGACATGCAGTCCGCCGCCGAATGGGCGCTTGACAGCGTGCTGACACTGAAGGAACCGGTCTGGAACCCTGAGACACAGCAGTGGATACCCGACGGCCAGAGGCTCAGATACGAGAGCTCACGGCTTTACTGGCAGACAGTCCGCGACACGACCACAAGCGCTCCCAATTACATCCAGGGCGCCCTTGTGGCCGTCGATCCCCGGACCGGTTACATCAGGGCCATGGTTGGGGGAAGGGACTTCCAGGACAGCGAGTTCAACAGGGCCGTCCAGACCGCAAGGCAGCCCGGAAGCTCCTTCAAGTCCTTCGTCTACGCCGAGGCCATCGAGCAGGGCTGGTCCCCGGGCAACGTTGTGCTCGATCAGCCCGTGGTCATCGATCTAAGCCCGGGAGAGTGGCGCCCCCGGAACTACGACATGCAGTTTCATGGAATGGTGACACTCAGGGAGGCCTTCGCAAGGTCGTACAATGTGGCGGCGGTAAGGCTGGGCATGGCAGTGGGCATCGAGGCCGTGGCTGCCAGGGCAGCTTCGATGGGTATCTCATCTCGTCTGCCCATTGTGAGTTCCCTTCCGCTGGGAAGCTGCATGATAAACCCCCTGGAGATGGCCAGGGCCTACATCCCGTTCGCCACGGGCGGCCTGGCCAGGAACACGACTGCCATCATCAGGGTGGAGGACCGGTACGGCAACCTGCTTGAGAGCAACGAACAGCCCGACCCCGGCAGACGGGTGATGAGCCGGACCGGCGCGTATCTCATGAACAGCCTGCTTCAGTCGGTGTTCCGGTCCGGGACTGCCTCTCCCGCGAGATGGTACTGGGACGGCCCGTTCGCCGGAAGGGAAGCCGGGGGCAAGACCGGAACGACAAGCGACTACGCAGACGCGTGGTTCGTGGGCTTCACCCCCGACCTGGTCACTGCTGTGTGGGTCGGGTACGACAACCACGTCATCCGCATGCGCACCCGCAACGGCGCCGGGCAGGCCGGTGGCGCCATTGCGCTTCCCATATGGAACGGATTCATGCGCAGGGCTTTCGCCAGCGCCGACCCTGCGGCCGCGCCCTCATTCCCCGGCCCCGATCAGGGCGAGGTGGAACAGGCCGTTGTCTGCGGCCTCAGTGGTCAGCTCGCCGTTGCGGGCTGCGGTCAACACGCAAGGGATGAGCTCTTCTGGGCGGGAACGGCGCCCACAGTGTACTGCATGATCCACGGTGAGCAATCCGGCTTCGGGACCGATTCCACCATGGGCAGTTTCAGCGATTTCGACAGGCGTCTTCGGGAAACGCAAACCCCCTGATGGAGCATCTCCCTATCATACTCGCGGGAGCGGCACTGCTTTTCTGCGTGTTCTTCGCAACAAGGCTTCTGAAGTCACCGTTCTGGAAGAGAAGGCAGCTCCGGAAGGCTTCACTGATGGCTGCCCGTGGCGACATCACCGGAATGACCGGCTACCTTAGGGCCAACATGGACAGGGGCAGGGTCTCGTGCCCGCTCACCAATGCGCTTGTTTACTTCCACATTCGCTCGGGTGACCTTGACAGTGCCGAAAAGATAGTCACCGATGCCATCGGCAGGGGCGACAGCTCGGGCGGAGCACTCGCCCAGCTCGCTTACATCGCCCAGGGCCGAAATGAATGGGACAACGCCGAGAAGCTCTACAGGAAGGCCATGGAGGCTGAACCGTCACTGGCCCCCACGCTGGGGATGAACATCGCCGGCTCCCTCATACAGCGCAACATACGGCTCGATGAAGCCGAAGAACTCCTGAACGGGGCCCTCGATTCAGAGAACGGGCCGTCGCGGAGTTCGGTCCACCTGAACCTCGCCATGCTTGACACCTTGCGGGGCAGCCACTCTCAGGCCAAGGTCCATGCCCTTACAGCGTACGAACTGATGCAGGACCTCGAGATAACCCGACTGGGAAGGGCTCAGGCGCTGGGTCTGGCCGCCGGGGCATCCAGAAAGATGAAGGATCCCGTCGAAGCGGCCAGGCTCTCCCAGAAGGCCCTGAAAGTGCTGGGAGACCTTGCCGGCACGGAGAGGCTTCGCACAGAGCTTCAGGAATTGGCGGGCAGTTGAGGAAAGCACTCTGGGCGGTCATTCTGGGTGTTGCGGTCTATACGGTGCTGGTGCTCAGGTCCGACGTGTCCAGGGTGGGCAGGGCCATCTCCGGGATCCATCCCGCATGGATCCCCGTCTTTCTGGCGCTTCCCCTCTCGAACTACTTTTTCAGGTTCCTGAAGTGGAACTACTTTTTACGCAGGGTCGGAGTCGTCATCCCCAGGGGGGAAAGCTTGGCGGTCTTCGTCGCCGGTTTCTCGATGACGGTGTCGCCCGGCAAGTTCGGTGAGCTTGTGAAATGCGTCATACTCAGGGAAAAAAGGGGAGTGCCCGTTTCCACAACCAGCCCGGTGGTTGTTGCGGAGCGGATCACCGACCTTCTCAGCATGGTGTGCCTGGCCGCGGCCGGGGCCGCCCTTTCGGGGGGAGGGGCAGTGCTCCCCGCAATCGCTGCCGGAGTTGTCTTCGTATCTCTGGCAATGGTCTTCCTTCTCTGGTCCCCCGCATGGAGGCTTGCTGCGCGTACAGCGTCCCGACTTCCCGTTCTGAAAACCAGGACCGGCTCCCTCGAAGCCTTCCGGCGGTCCGCCATTACCCTTCTTGACTGGAGGAGCATGCTTGTTTCGGTTCCCCTGGGGATTCTGGGATGGAGCCTCGAAGCACTTGTTCTGTGTGCCGTGGCGGCCTCGATGGGGATTTCCCTCCCTGCGGGGGTCGCGCTCCTAAGCCACGCCGTGGGTACCATTGCCGGCGCGGTCAGCATGATCCCGGGAGGCCTGGGCCTCACCGAGCTTACAATAGACGGGATCCTCGGCGGCTCAATGCCTCAGGCGCAGGCAGCCGTTACCACACTGCTCATGCGTTTTTGCACGCTCTGGTTCGGAGTTGTTCTGGGTCTTCTTGTTCTTCCCCTTGCAAGAAAAGGCGGATCGAAGACCGCAGGGGCTGTCTAGAGCCCGTCGCCCACCCTGTCAGGGTCGAGGAATCGCGAAGAGCCGCTTTTGTTGATCACCATTATCCCGAAGGGGCCTGAGCCGGCTATGCATTCGTTCTGGGGACCGGGACCCGGACCGACAGTGCAGTTCGGCCCTGTGCCTGGACCACCGCCACCCACGCACTTGGCGTGCCAGCCCAACCCGCCAGCACTGGACAGCCCCTGCAGCTCGGGTTTGGTGTATTTGTCAGGAAAGACACACATGGTGTGACACACTTCCTTTCAGAATCATTCTCATTTAGGTATCCTAATGCCAGCGCAGCTTCCTGACAATGGCGCAGTGAACCCTCACCAACACGTCCGGCATTTGCTCCGCCCACCTTGACCTGCGGCCCACCGCACGGTACTTCCTGCGCCTCAGTACACCAATCACTACCGGCAGTGTATCGAATTGTTCCACGATGACAGGTGCGTCCCTTCCCGAACGGTCACCAGCCGTACAGAGAAGTACACGTCCGCCTTTCGCAACGGTGCGGACAACCCTGTGCACGATCTGTTCGTTGGTTCCGTGACCGACAACCACGACCTGCCCGGGAAGCACTCGCGAAACCGCCCGCCTCTCCGCCCTCAGGATGTCGCCGGGTATCAGGGCCGGCCACATTGAGAGCCCTCTGACGTAGCCCCTCAGAAGCTCTGAAGCCATGTCCGGATCGATCGGTCCGGGTCTTCGGCCCGTCTTCGAAGGACCACTGCGGGATGATTCTTGAAGAGGGTCCCGGCAAAAGCCCTTGCGTCGGTCCTCACGTTCCGGGGGACCATGTCGAGGACCATGAGCGAGCCGATCCTCTCGGCCCTGAAAAAGCCGTACTCAGGAGTTACCGGGAGAAGGGCGGGCGAACCCTTCTCGAGAAGCACGATCCCGGAGAGGGCTGCCGGCGGTATGTCGAAGTCTCCCGTTTTCACCCGGTGGGCGCCGCAGGGCAGTGTTCTCACAACGCCGTCGGTCCCGCGGGCCACAACGACTGTGTCATCCCCGATCAGGCGCCATCCCAGTGTCGCGAGGTGGTATGCCAGTGTTGTCTTCCCTCCGTTGGAGGGGGCGAGGAAGAGAACGGACCTTTCACCGAGGGCAACGGCAGCCCCGTGAAAAAGGGCTCCGCCGGGGCAGACCGCCATGAGCTGTGCCCGAAGCAGCGACCTGCGGTTATCCATGTGTTCTCGAAGCGGGGAAAAGCCCCTCATGGTCGGCGAGTTCGCAGAACCTGCGGGGGGTGCCGAAACTCCCGCCGATTGCATAGTTCTCCATGATGCACTTGCCCAGACATGACTTCCAGTGTACGCACCGGGAACAGATGCCGCGATCGTCCTCCCGAACGCTTCTTCGAAGCTCGGCAAGCAGGGGGGAGTTCTCCCAGATGTCCCTCAATCTCTGTCCGGGCCACGTTCCCATGGCGAGCTGCGGAAGGCTGTACGCTATTCCGCAGAAGGACACGGTCCCGTCCGGAAGGATGCCCAGAAGGTTGAGGACGGAGCATCTGCCCGTGGATGCGAGCCTGTTGAGGGGGAAGAAAGCGTGGGGCGCGTCAGGTATTACGCCTGGTGGGAACTCGCTGAAGACCCATTTCAGGAACTCAATCGCCTCAGCTATGTGACAGGCCTCGGTGAAATGTGAGGCGGCCCCCCTGCCAACCGGTGTGATGAGATTGATCTTGAGGGAAGACACTCCGCTTCCGTCAAGGAAGGCCACCATGTCCGCCACGGCCTTTCTGTCGGGCCTGCCCACCGACATGATCACCTGGGGATTGACGCCGGCCTCGGAAACAAGCCCGTTGATGAAACCCACGGTCCTGCGCCAGGAGCCCTCCACCCCCCTGAAGGCGTCGTGTACGCCGGGCCAGCTCGAATCAAGGCTGACCGACACCTGGTGAGGAGGCAACTGTGCAAGCAGACGGAAAAGCCCGGGATGATTGACCGTGCCGTTGGTTTCGAAAGCCACTTCGGGGAAGATCCCGTGGGCGATACTGTAGAGGTCGCGAAAGCGGGGGTGAAGAAGCGGTTCCCCCCCGGTGAACTTGGCGAAGCGCGCCCCCATGTCCCCCGCTTCCCTCATGACCGCCTCCCAGGAGGGCACATCCATTGACGAACCCGCTTTGCCTTCGTTCACCCAGCAGTGGGCGCAATGAAGGTTGCACCCCGGGTAAGGGTTCAGGTAGACGTGGTGAAGCGCAGGGATCTCAGGGCTTCCGCAAGGTTCCGCACGCACGAGATCTCATCCCTTCCCGTTGGTTCGCCCCGCAGCAGGGGGCTCACGGGGCACCCTCCAGGGCAGACGTCAATGTACTCACACAACCTGCAGTCGGGGTTTTCTGCCCTGCGTGCCGCAAGTATCGAAAGGAACTCAGCCGTCTGCTTCGACGCCATGACCTCGTTAAGCGTCTGGCCGGGGAGCATGCCCAGTACGAAGCCGTCGAGGTAGTCGCATGGGATGACACTGCCGTCGGCCGCCACGGTGATCTTTCCGGAGCAGCCTCCGCAGCTGAAAGCCCTGCCTCCGGTTTGCCCGGCAGCTCCATGAAGGGTGTCAACCGCCATCCTGGCGATGTCCTGAAGCGGGCCGTATACCCGGGGGTCGCCGAGTTCCACAAGGTCCAGCCCCGCCTTCACAAGGTCGGCCAGTTCACCGTGAAACCCGTCGGGAACCGCGCACTGGGCGGCGAGGACCGGCGTGAACTTGGCAGCGCCGACCCCCAGGCCATTGAGGGCGAAGTCGGCGGTCCTGATGACCCTGTCGTGGTTCAACCTTGTGACCGTGCAGTTGATTAGAACGGGAAGGTCTGCCTCGACAGCCAGCCTTATGCCTTCAACGGCCTTTTGGAAGGCGCCGCGACCCCTCAGGGCATCGTGGGTCTCGGCGTCGGGCCCGTCCAGCCCCGCCATTATCGACGTGAGCCTGGAGCCGGCCCTTTTGAGTAGTATGGCTGTTGCGGAGGTCAGAAGTGTTGCGTTGGTGTTCAGGGAGAATCGGAAAGGTCTTTCGGTGATCCTTGTCACGAAGTCACCGAAATCACGCCTTGCCAGAGGCTCTCCGCCTGAGACAACAAGCTCCAGGACCTTCGCGTCCACCAGCCTGTCGAGTATCCCTTCCCACGTGGCAACGGGGAGGTCATTCCCCGGCGGCCTGACGCCGCAGTGGGCGCAGGCGAGGTTGCAGCGCCCGGTGATGAGAATGGTTGCGTTCCTGGGAGCCAGAGTGACTTCCGTCACTCGATCACCCCGTATTGACGCAATTGGCCCAGGAAGTCATCGAGGTCACGCTCGGTATCGGGCTGGTCCGGATAGCATTGCCTGAGGCGGGCAAGAATGTCCTCCCGGGAAGCGTGTTCGTCTATCATGGAGCAGATCGC
>Ga0351834_1038_pt2 | contig 14088 bp, 16 predicted proteins | sample BONcelHFGM3001C6_FD_206754 | JGI IMG/M metagenome (GOLD analysis project Ga0351834, IMG submission 206754) | Enriched cells from coal bed in the Powder River Basin, Montana, United States - BONCAT cells FGM rep1 HSBNCT.FGM.300.1.C6 ... | reverse complement strand
CGAGCAGGTTCAGGGACGTAATCCGCACCGCTATATTTTACAGTATTTCAAAGATCCCCAAACGGGTCAGTATGATCCGGCCATCGTTTTGAATTACCTGCGTAACCTCAACCAGATGGAGCCCAAAGCCAAAACACAGTGGCTGCAGTTTGAAAAAGCAATCAAAGAGGATCGCCTGGAGAACAAGTTCAACAACCTGATCAGCAAATCCTATTATGTTCCAACTCAGATCCTGAGAAAACAGTATGAAAATCAGAGTAAGTCGTTAAATATCAGATATATATCTCCAAATTATTACATGATTCCCGATAGCGCGGTCATCCTTACAGATGCCGATTGAGAGGTTTTTAAAAGGCTTGAACCCGTTGCCCCAAAAGAATTTGCTAATCCCCCCGGAGCCACCATAGAGTCTTGCTACCTGACCAACCCCTTCGTAGGTTTCCAGATTGATCACGCTGTATCCAACATCGCTGAAAGGAACCAGTCCAAAGCTTGTCTTCCACCATCTGGTCACCGGCATTCCAATAAGGATATATCCGAGGGAGGCATAGTTTCGTGTTGCAGTTTGCGCGTTGGAAGTTAACTGAACAATATCGGCGTTAAATCCACCTTCGAAAACAAAGGAGAGTGAATCAAATGCAGTGTATGAAGCCGGGTTTCCGTAATTGATGTGGTAAGGACTGCGGATAGCGAAAGATGTTTGTCCCATCGAGAGATTCCAGGCATTGTTGTTATCGGCCAAATCGCCAATGCCAAAGCGGGAGTAAGGAGATGCAATACGGATCTGAGCAATGGAAGAGACGGTTACAAAACAACCGATCAGCAAAAAAAGGAATCTGGATCTATTTAGCATACTGCAGATTGTATTCGAGAATGTAGTTTAATCCGACCATCACGACATTTGGGAGTGCAAAGATGCGAATTTTGAGGAGTTTATCCAAATATTCCATATCTCCGCCACTTAGGATCACCTGAAGGTTGGGATAGGCCTTTCTATATGCCCCTATCGTTCCCAACACCTCTTTTGCCGCTCCGTAAACTGCTCCCGAGATCATCGACTCCCGGGTTGTAGTTCCAATCAGGCCATCTGGATCCTGAAGATTAACTAACGGGAGTTTCCGCGTAAAAGTATGCATGGCTTTCAATCGCATCTGTAATCCCGGAGAGATTGCTCCTCCGAGGTATTCATTCTGAGCGGTAACCAGGTCGTAGGTAATACAAGTGCCCGTATTGATCACCAGGGATGGATCTTCGGGGAAAAGCCGGGAGGCAGCAACGGCGCAGGCAATCCGGTCGCTACCCAGGGTAGCAGGAGACTTGTAACGGTTGATCAGCGGTAAAGGTGTTGCGCCGGTAAGTTCAACAAAAACGTTAAGGTTGGTTTGTAAAAATTTCTTTATCCCGGGAGGATAACGCACAACAGCGCTGGCAATGCCCGCTTTTACGTCGGGGAATTCGGTGAGAAGTTCATTCAGCTTCGGGCGGTTAAGCCGGGTATATTTCTCGAGGCGAATAAGTTTCTCCCCGTCAAAAATTCCTGCTTTGTGAAGCGTATTACCGAAATCGAGGACTATTCTCATCATTGCCATCATTGCCATCATTGCGCAATATTGGCGATAAAGATAGTTGGAATTTTCAAAATTTCGATTAATTTTGCAGTCCCAATCCGGCGTCGTAGCTCAGCTGGTAGAGCAGAGGACTGAAAATCCTTGTGTCACTGGTTCGATTCCAGTCGATGCCACCCTGAAGAAATAGCGAAATAGTGAAATGGCGAAATGGCGAAAGCTGGTTCGCCATTTTGCAATTGGACACGCCGATGGCTTTGACCATCTCAGGCCAGTACCTATTGACCACCCCTGAGAATTGATTATTAACATGTTAAAGTGGTCAACCAAAATCGGCGAAGGGTGGTCACATGATCCGTTTTATCCAACCTATTAACAATCAATTTTTTAAAGGAGTCCTAATATAGCTAAGCGGGTTCCCAGCAGCTTATGGTACTTCTCTTTCATTTCATTTGACAAGAAGCTGATATCTATCAATTCCTCCCATTTTGGCACAGCAGAGGAGATCGTCTCCAGGACTTTGTCGATACTTTTCGAAGTTAGCTCGCACCTTTCTTTACCAAAATAGTCAACCAGTATTTTGCGAGTCAGGTGCTTCTTTTTTCCTTTAAGAGGTAATGCGATTTCCTCGTCCTGCTTTTTATATTCTATGGTCGAATTGACCAGATCGTAACATGGCGAGAGCGTTACCTTCCCTTCTTCTGTGATGATAGAGAAATTCTTTAGGTGCATATCTTCATTGCCGACCAGGTAATTGAAGACGGTAAGTTTAAATAGTGATAATTTCTCAATCGAAGGGAATGTGCAGAAATCATCAATAACAGTCACGATGTTCTCCATGCTGTAGTCATACTTGGTTTCCCTACTCATGCCAGCCAACTGTGCAAAATCTTCAACTGGGACTCTATCGTTCTGCCCTCTTCTGTCAAACCGTTTGATAAAATATGTAAGTGAATGATCCTTTGACCAGATTAAACCGTGCAATGGGACATCCAAGCCTATTTCATTGGCAAGCCGCATTGTCAGGTCTTCATTCTGTGGCATTTCAGGATAGAAATGATGCTGGGGTTTGAGAATGTATCTCCCCCCTGTATCAACAATTTCGAATTTCCCATCTTTGATGCTCAATTTAGCACTCAACTTGGGCTGCACTCCCTGAATAGACATCTTTGAAGCACGGTTATATGCCTCTATTCTTTGTTCTTCTGCGGTGTACTCAAGTTCCTTTAGTACCTTTAATTCTGTTGATAAAAGCCTGAGTCCAGCTTCGCTGAACTGATCATCTCCGCAGGGAGTATATGTGATCGGACAAATATTCATTCCGCAATTTCCTTGACAGTAACAGCCCCAACCATGTCCTCTCCAACAGCCATCAATTGGGAGAAGTAATCATTATTATCAATTTTTCTAATCTTTAGCAGGCCTTCCAACTGAATTCCTTCGGGTAGCAGTCCGTCAAAGAATGGTGGAAATCTGTTGAACTTGAAAGATTTTTCCTTAATCGGCATGGTCCGTGAAACCACAAGACCGTTGTACTCATCCAGATATTCGAACAGGTACACTTTGCTTTTCTCAACTTCGGTAAGGGTTCCAGCCTCGATGCCTTTTACATATACCTTAGCTCTTCTCATCTTCAGAGGTTTGCAAATTGTCCATCAAAGGACTATTCAACATTATCTTTATGTTCAGCACTTTCAAAATCTTTCGCAGGGTGTCCAATTTTACTGATTCCTTCCCCTTCTCAATGTCGTAGATCACGGTCTTTCCAACACCAGCAAGTTCTGCCAACTGTACACGACTTAATTTGGCAGCCCTCCTGTGCAATCGGATAATCTGGGCTAAATCCTGAGTCTGTTCCATTATTTACCTTTATAGCGGCAAAAATAAACATTTTCTATTAAACAACCAAACTATTAGCAATAAATTACTGCCATGGCGGTAATATATTATTAAATAGCTCTTTCCATTAATCAAAAATACTATAAATTACTGCTAAAGCGGTAATAATGGACAAGCCGACGGTGTTGACCACCCCAGGCCGATCGGAATAGATCAGTTTAGACGTATTAGAATCAGACATATACGGTGGTCAGTTTAAATCGGCGCAAGGTGGTTAGATGCTCCGGCTTTTCCATCAGTTAGACATTTTTTGAAAAATGATTATCTTTGTAAAAAGTTGGGCAATGAAAACAACTAATCTTGCAAAAGATACAACAACGAAAAAGAAAACAAACTGGGCTTTACCTGACCAGGCTGTTTCAATCGATGAGTTCAAGGCTGAAATCAAAAAAGCCGAGCAAGGCCCGTTTATAAATCCGGATGAATTTGAGCAACGGTTTGAAGAATGGAAACTCAGGAGAGGCCTGTAATCATTTCGACCATTGCTGAAACCGACATACAAAACATTTATTTGTATGGAGTCGAAACTTTTGGCAAAAACGCTGCGGAAACTTTCAAAGCTGAATTGCTGTTTATGATCCGTGCACTTAGAAATCTTTATGAAATTCACCCGGAGTGCAGGTTCCTTACTACAAAAAGCCGGATGTACAGAAATATCATTTTCGGTTCTTATTTAGTCGTCTACAGAATTACTCCTACACGAATTGAAGTTTTAAAAACCTTATGCTCACGAATGAGCATTTCAAGGTTAAGGACTGCCAGGAAGATAAAAATCTGAGTGGATCAAACTTCACCCAAAATAAAATTGTGGAAGTATTTTGGAACAAAATGAGTTATTATGAATGATATGTAGGATTCAAGATATAAATTAATAATTCTGTATGATATTGTATATCAATATGATAAAAAGTATTCAACACATTCATTTATATTCATTTGAAGGGTATACGTAATCCAGTCGATGGCGCTCCGAAGAAACTGGTAAAATGGCAAAATGGTAATATACTGTTTTGCCATTTTGCTTTTTACGATTTTACCATTTTACATTTGGAATCTTGTGGAAGTTTTGATACCAAATAGTCCGGTATTATTCATTTTCAGAGGGGTCTTTCTGCCTGCTTAGAAGTATTTCCTCCACGATGACTTTGCCTTGACTTTTTTGATTTTATTTCGTATCTTTGCCTTGATATTTTCAATAATATAGCCTATTCTTGGTTTGATATTTTATATTTGGCAATTAAAATGAAACGATTTATTGATCAGAATTTAGAAAGGTGGAAGAACAATCCTAACAGAAAAACCCTTCTGATAAGGGGAGCACGTCAGGTAGGAAAAACGTTTTCCGTGAGGAAATTTGCCGGCAGTTTCGATCATTACCTTGAAGTGAACTTCGAATCGGACCGTGAGGTACGGCACTTTTTCGAAAGAGAGCTCAATCCGGATGACCTTTGCAGAAACCTTTCAGCCTATTACAATGTTCCGATACAAGACGGGAAAACCCTGCTCTTTTTTGATGAGATCCAAGCATGTCTCCCTGCTATTTCTTCGTTACGCTATTTTCATGAGCGACGTCCCGGATTGCACATGATCGCCGCAGGATCTTTGCTGGAATTTGCACTTACAGAGATCCCGTCATATGGTGTTGGGCGCATTGAAACCATATTTATGTTCCCGCTTTCGTTTGATGAATTTTTACTGGCATCCGGGCAGGAACAACTTTATCAGATGAAAAAGGAGAGTGGATTTGACCAGCCGATAAACGAAGCTTTTCACTTAAAACTGATTGATTACCTGAAACAATTCCTTCTCCTTGGAGGTCTTCCTGAGGTTGTCAAAACATTTCTGGAGACAAGGGATTATCTTCAATCACAGGAAATATTGGATCAGTTGATCACTGGATTCGAAGATGACTTTGCCCGGTATAAGGAGAGAGTCCCATCATCAAGGATTCGTGAGGTTTTTGAATCAATAGTATATCAAACGGGGAATAAATTCATCATCTCAAAAGCCTCTGAGTCGGCCAATCATAATCAGGCAAAAGAGGCATTAGGACTCCTGGAAATGGCAGGCCTGGTTTACAGGGTAAATCATACAGCTGCTAATGGTATTCCGTTAGGTGCAGAGGTTAATCCAAAAAAGTTTAAGGTAACACTTTTCGACCACGGAATCTTCCAGCGTATCCTGGGATTAAACCTCTCTGAATATCTTGTTGATAATGATTTCGCTGCAATTAACAAAGGGAAACTGGCAGAACAGTTCGTTGGGATGGAACTTGTTAAAAATTCTCCTAACCGTGCAAAGCCTATGCTATATTACTGGCATCGGGAGCAAAGGGGAGGCAATGCGGAGGTAGATTATCTTATCCAAAAGAAGAACTTCATCCTTCCTTTGGAAGTGAAATCCGGTACTCAAGGTAAGATGCAAAGCCTGAGAATCTTTTTACGTGACAAAAAGATCGACTATGGGGTCCGTATCTCTCTGGAAAACTTCACCCAATACGAAAACATCAAAGTGCTTCCTCTCTACGCAGTAAATAACCTGTTCCTCTAGTCGACACGCTGATGGCTTTGACCATCTCAGGTCGATATAAATTGACCACCCCTGAGAATTGATTATTAACATGTTAAAGTGGTCAACCAAAATCGGCGAAGGGTGGTCACATGATCCGTTTTATCCAATGCATCTCATATGCATCATCTTGAAAAGCAGGATGAATATCTGCAGTAGGCTGTTGATCTGACTTGGAAATTATTTTAAGAAAGAACACCATGAAACTATATATGTTAAAATGTTTTACCTTTGAGTTCCTGGATGGTTAAATAGACCCATACCGAAAAACGAATTTCATAGACGTAATAATGCATTAGAATGAACCTGGACAACTTTATGAAAAAAATTCTCATCATTGACGACAAAAAAAATAACCTGACAACCATTGAGTCGGTAATCAAGAATCGTATACCGGATTGTAAAGTTCTATCTGCGTTGACGGGGCCAGAGGGATTAAAAATAGCAAAAGAGGAACTTCCCAACACCATCCTTCTGGATATTATTATGCCGGAAATGGATGGTTATGAAGTTTGTAAAAGACTCAAGGAAGATAATCTGACAAAACATATTCCCGTATTGATGCTCACGGCAATAGCAACCGATAAGGAAAGCAGGATCAAAGGTCTTAATGGAGGTGCGGATGCTTTTTTCTCAACACCAATTGATCCAGCTGAACTCTCTGCACAAGTAAATGTAATGCTCCGAATTAATGAGTGCGAAAATATATTACGGGTAGATAAACAAGAGTTGGAAGAACTTGTAAAGGAAAGAACAATTGAACTTTCCCAGAAAAATAAAAAACTTCAACTTGAAATAACTGAACGTAAAATAGTAGAACTTGAATTGATCAAAGCAAAGGAAAAGGCGGAAGAGAGCGACAGGCTGAAATCCGCATTCCTTTCAAATCTTAGCCACGAAATCAGAACACCTATGAATGGTATTCTGGGTTTTGCCCAACTCCTGAAAGAATCAAACCTTACTGGTGAAGATCAGCAAGAATATATCAGGATCATTGAGAAAAGTGGGGCACGTATGCTTAATATCATCAACGATCTTGTCCATATTGCCAAAATAGAATCGGGACAAATGGAATTTTCATTTTCAGAATCTAATATCAACGAACAACTGGAGAAAATTTGTGCTATATTTAAATTCGAGGCAGATGCCAAAGAAGTAAAGCTTCTGGTTAAAAACACTTTGCCATCAAAAGAAGCTATCATTGTAACGGATCACGAAAAACTTCATGCCATTCTTATCAAACTTGTTAGTAATGCAATAAAATTTACTCAAACAGGCTCTATTGAATTTGGATGTGAAAAGAGAGGCGCCTTCGTTGAATTTTTTGTGAAAGATACTGGGGTGGGAATTCAGCCGCAGAAAAAAGAGGTCATTTTTGAACGATTCAGGCAAGGGAGTGAATCTCATGCCAAAAATTATGAAGGCACAGGATTGGGATTATCTATTTCGAAAGCCTATGTGGAAATGCTTGGTGGGGAAATTTGGGTAGAAAGTGAATTAGGGAAGGGCTCAAAGTTTTTTTTCACTATTCCTTGCCACGCTGATCCGGGAGTGAAAATCGGCATCAAAGATGTTCCTTCTAAAATCGCTGCAAAAGATCAAATTAGAGACATTAAACTGTTAATTGTCGAAGATGATAAACTAGCGGAAATGTTCCTTTCAATTGTGGTTAAACCGATTAGTAGAGAAATTCTAAAAGCAAAAACGGCAGCTGAAGCTGTTGAACTTTGCCACAATAACCCAGATATAGATTTGATCCTGATGGATATTAATTTACCCGGAATGAATGGATATGAAGCGGTACGTCAAATCCGACAATTTAACACTGAGGTAATCATTATTGCAGAAACTGCCTACGCACTGATTGGTGACAGGGAAAAAGCAATGGAAGCAGGATGTAATGATTATGTTTCAAAACCTATTAATAAATCATTATTGAGAGCGTTAATACAAAAGCATTGCAAGAAATAAGGTGGATTCAGAATATAGGTGGACACGCCGATGCCACCTCTCAAATAGTAAAATGGTAATATTCATTTTACCAGTTTACATTTGGTATATTGTGGGAGTTTTGATACCAAATAGACTGGTAGTACTCATTTTCAGAGGACTCTTCAACCAGGGATCAAACTTTTTCATTCAGTCGTATTCCGATGAAAATTTCGGTTTTTATAACCTGTTCTAAGGGGGAGCAAGCCACTGATCACGATTTCCATAGAAGTGACATCCTTTACCTTTCTTTTCATTTCATTTGAAAATTTTTCAAACAAATCGATTTTCCCTGACTACAAGAAGGAAAATAATACGATCTGAATGAAAAATTTGCCTGAACGGTTTAAACTGGGGATTGAGAAACTAAACACCCTTCAACGTCTTTCGGAATCGTATCTATCTGAAGAGTTTAACAAAAGAAAGGAGTGTGAAAAACCCGTTTGTGATGATATACTGACGGTTAAAGAGACAGCTCGTTATCTTAAAACCACCACCCAAACCATCTATTCGTTGGTTAACAAAGGGAAGTTTGCCCGTAAACATTTTACAAACCATTTACAAGTATATTTCAACCGTAATGACAATGGCAGAGTTAACTTTAACCTCAAAACCATTTAAAATCAAAAACTATGAAAAAGCTGGTTTATCTTATTAGTTTTCTTATGGTTGTTGCATTCAGCCAGAGAACATGGGCACAATCAGTGTCAGACCAAAAAGATCAGGGAATCGAAGACACATTAGGGGCCCAACTGCAAAAAGCGCAGGTTTTGGTCCAGCAAGGCAAGAAGGAAGAGGCTTCCAAAATTCTCACAAGTATCATGGCAACGCATCCGAACAACAGGGAGGCTGTTCAATGGTGGTTGATTGCTAATATGAAAAGGTCGCCCACCGGAGAGGTGGAAGCCATCTCTATGCTTGACTCTTTGAGCAAATCCTACCCGTCTAACACCGGTATCCTTTTCTTTAAAATTTTCATTCAGGCTGAACACGGCATGAACCAGGAAGCACTGACAAATGTAGAACGACTAATTTCGGTTCAACCAGATAGTGCCGATAACTGGATTCTTAAAGGGCAAATACTTCAGGGATTGGAAAGGCAACAGGATGCTTGCACAGCTTTCGATAAGGCTCTTAAATTAAACCCATCAAGGACCGATGTATGGGGGATGAAAGCTTCGTCACTGTCTAAGTTAGGGCAATATGACGAATCTTTAACATTAATGAATAAGGTCATTGAACTTTCCCCGAATGCCGCTGAGAACTTCTACAACCGTGGATGTATCTATTGCCTCAAGGGTGATAAAAGGAATGCATTGGTCGATTTGAAAAAGGCTTTTAGTATGAATGCGGAATTTAAAAAATATGCATTGACAGATAAAGATCTCAAGGACCTTTATGATGATAAGGAATTTAAGGAACTGACGAAATAGCCTACCTTTTATTAAAGTAAATTTTCTAGCTATGAATAATCAGAATTTTAAATTTTATCCATTCACTTTCCGGATTTTTATCCTGGCAACATTCTTTTTGTTTTCATGTGCTGCAAAAATATGGATGGTTCCTTCAGAATATATTGGTAACTGGGAAAGCGATAAGGATAGGATCACTGTTCGCTATAAACTTAATCTCAATGACGATCACTCGAAGTTTATTTCGGATTCATCAATCATTAAAATAGAAATTAATGATGATAAAACTGTGACTGGCTTTATTGGCCACTCAGCTATCGATAGTGGAAAAATAGTGAAATCATGGAGTTTCCCTGGGTTAAGAAATGTTGAATATCACATAGAATGCTCTTTGACAGGAAAAATATTCGAGAAAGACCCTTTAGAGGCTAAAAAAGTTGACATTAGGCTTTCCATGTTGAATGAAAATGGAAAGATTAAAGCAGACCTACGTCCAATCGGGTCTAATTTCCCGATGGCTTTGATGTTATTAGAAAAAGTGAATAAATAAATTTCGGTCATGATCCGTTTTATCTGCCCAGCTTCACCCTGCACTGGGGACAGAGTGAGGTGCTTTTTTGATCAATATCTTCCACGTATGTGCTGGATCGCATTACACAGGTAGGTATATGACAATGGATCAATCCGAAGGTATGCCCCAGTTCATGGATTACCTCTTTCCTGAATCTTTCAAGTAAGATCTTCTCGTTCTTCTTCATTCCGTACCGTTCATTACTGAAGCGGTAAAGCGATGCTATACCGGCCCTCCCTCCCAGATAGGCTTGTCCGAAAATATAGGTGAGTATGGGAATAAAGAGATCAACGCTGAAAAGTCCAAGGGTTTTTGCCGTGTCGGAAGAAAACTTCGATTCAACCTCTTTTAACAAGCTGTTTCCGTTGTATTGCCGGCGGGAAAAATCATGAAATTCACTCAAATCCAGATGACCCTCTTTGATCCTCACAGGAAGAAGATATTCATGTGATACATCCTTGGCGATCATCTCCAGAAATTCTTTCTCGAAATAGCCAAAAGAGATCAATGTGATATGTTGAAGATCCATGTTGAAGAGTCCGGATTATTATTCAGAAGATTTAAATCCGTACTTCTTGATCTTCTTATAAAGGGTCACCCTGTCAACCTTTAACGCTTTAGCCGACCGGGAGATATTCCAGCGGTATTTGGTAAGTATCTGCAGAATATGGATTTTCTCATGGTCATCCAAACTTTCTACGGAGCTGTCAATCAAGGTTTTGCCCAATGGAAGATCCTTCAGGCGAATCTCTTTTCCGTTCCCGATCACGATAGCCCGTTCAATCATATTTTCAAGTTCCCGTACATTGCCCGGGAAATCAAATTCCTCCAACCGTCTCAGCGCTGCCTGGTCGATAGGAATCGGAGGCCTGTTCATAGAGGTACAATACTTTTTAATGAAATAATCTACGAGCAACGGAATATCCTCTATACGTTCACGTAACGGAGGTATATGAAGGTTTACAACATTGAGCCTGTAGTAGAGATCCTCCCTGAAAGTTCCATTTTCTACCATGATTTTTAAATCCCTGTTCGTTGCACAGATCACCCTGAAATCAGATTTGATCTCCTTGTTTCCTCCAACCCGCATGAAACTTTTAGACTCCAGAACTCTTAATAGCTCCACCTGCATCTTGGATGAGATGGTTGCAATTTCATCCAGGAAAATGGTTCCGCCATCAGCCATCTCAAACCTTCCCTTTCGGTTGTACATGGCTCCTGTAAAGGCTCCTTTTTCATGGCCGAAAAGTTCACTCTCAAGCAAGCTCTCAGTAAGCGCTCCGCAATGTACGATTACCAAAGGGAAGAACTTGCGCGGGGAGTTGGAGTGAATCGCTTTGGCAATCAGCTCTTTTCCCGTTCCGCTTTCTCCGGTAATGATGACAGAAGAATCAGACTGTGCAACATGCTCTACCTGCTTCAGGACTTTCATCATTACTTTGCTGGTGCCTATCAGATCCTCTACGTTTTCCAGTGTGATTACCTTTACCTTCAATGCTTCGTTCTCGTCTGTCAGCTGAATTTGTTTTGTAGCATTCCTGATCAGGTGAGAAAGGTCATCGGGATCAAAAGGCTTGGTCACGTAGTCAAAAGCTCCGTCTTTCAGTGCCTGAACAGCAGTATCAACAGTGGCAAAAGCCGTCATGATGATCACGATGGCATCCTGCTTCAGGGATTTAATTCTCCGGAGCATCTCCAGTCCGTCCATCCCGGGCATCTTGATATCTGCCAGGATGATGTCAAAGTTATCGGACTCCAGGATCGACAGTGCCTTTTTCGCGTTTTCGGCACATTCCACCCTGTATCCGTCTTCAATGAACCAATTGAACAATGAATCCCTTACCGAATCTTCATCGTCAACGATCAATAGTGATATTTTTCTTGTCATACTATCATCTCCTTTATTCTTAATTCTTGATTAGAGGAAGTACAATCGATATCGTCGTTCCTTTCCCAGGCTCTGAAAACACCTCAACCTTTCCTTTGTGGTTCTGGATGATCCCATGAACGATCGCCAATCCCAGGCCTATTCCCCGGGCATTTTGTTTCGTAGAGAAGAAAGGTTCGAAGATATGCGGGATGTCGTCCGGTGTAATGCCAGATCCGTTATCCGTGATTTCAAGCTTGATATGGCTGTTATCGGGATTTTTTGTGGTGATGGTAATCTCTCCGTTTTCCGACATCGCTTCGTAAGCATTCACGAGAATGGCAATGCATGCCTGCTTAATCTGGTTTGGAGCACAGTAGATCTCGTCAAACACAGCGTTGAACTCTTTTATGAATGTGTTGCCTGCGATTGCGATGGGATGCGACATCAACTCATAGGTTTCGCGAAGGATATCATGCAGGTGGTGTACCTCGAAATCATCCTGGTCATTCCGCGAAAAATCCAGTAATCCCTTTACGATATCTCCACAACGTTTCGTTTCGATCTCAATCAGTTTCAGGTGTTTTAAGACCATTTCTTTTTTACTATCATCCCATTGATCGCTTTGTAACTGCTTGTGAACAAGCTTCGTATAAATCAGGATGCCTGATAGGGGATTATTAATTTCATGTGCTACTGATAGAGACAATTTCCCCAGTGAAGCTATTTTCTCTATCTGGATCAGTTCATTCTGAGCCTTTCCAAGCTCTTCACTCTTTTTCTGGACTTTGTATTCCAGCTGAAGTGACCAGTTTTGCAACTCGTTTGTTGCCGTTTGCAACTTATCTAGCATGTTATTAAATGCATAGGAAACCATCTTCAGGTCGTCGAGCTGGTTGGATTGAACATCCAATCGCTTGCTGGTATCCCCATTTGCCACGGCTTCGCTTGCTTCAACGATAGCAGTTAATGGTCTCTTGATTTTCTTTCGTGTAAAAATGATGATCACCAGCAAGAGGATAAGTGTGCTGAGCGATGCCAGGATATAAGATTTGGAAAGGCCGGCATCAAATTTCTCCAGGGGCATCTTGATCACAAAATAGCCGAGAACGTCATCGCTGGGCTTGTGTGCATGACAGGAGCTCTGATAGCAGGATGACTCATTTAAAATGGGAGATCTGATCAGGAGATGCCGGCAGTTATCCTTTTTCTGGTTCATTTTGCATTCATTGTCGATGTCGACAATCCTGATCCCCTTCTCTGTTCGGGGAAACAGTACGTTGAGGTTGGAATGGCAATCCTTACAGTTGGGATTGTTATGACCGGCCGAATCGTTTGAAAAAGAGGAATAAACCAGGTTGTCCTCTTCATCATACATATTCACATCCTTGATGCCGGGCATCTTATTGATGATATTTAACATGTTCTGCAGCGCCATCTTGTCGTTTTCAAGCATCGACTGATAGAGCGCCCCTTCAACAAGGAGTCCGATATTGTTGCCACTCTGCTGAATGACACTCTTCATATACTCCTCGTTGATCGTCTTGAAAATGATGCCAAAGGCGATGAACAGAAACAGGGCCAGTATGGTGATGATATAAACTACCTGACCGTAAAGAGAAGACCGGAATTTGTGTAATCTTGTTCGCAGTGAATGTTCCCGATCAGTGTTGTGAGTTGAGCGATTTAACCAAGTCATTATGTTTTTATTTCATTCAAAATCAAGGGAAAGGTAATTGAAACAATAGTCCCTTTTCCAAGTTCTGATTTTACTTCTATATGGCCATTATGGCTTTTCACGATTCCGTGTACAATTGCCAGTCCCAATCCAATGCCACTTGCACTCTGTTTGGTAGAGAAAAAAGGCTCAAGGATGTACGGAATATCTTCCGGGGACACACCTAATCCATTATCAATGATCTCCAGTTTAACATTTCTGGCATTCGGGTTGGAGGTCCTCAGGATGATCTCCCCATTCTCCAAAACGGCTTCGGAAGCATTGACGAGAATGGCAACACAGGCCTGTTTAATCTGGTTTGCGCTGCAATTGATCAGATCCGAAGATGCATTGAAGTCCTTGATAAAGTGAATGTTTGCAATTTTGATCGGATGTGACATCAGATCATATGTCTCCTTTAAAATCTCATGGAGATGCCGTGTTTGAAAGTTATTTTGATCGGTTTTCGAAAAATCAAGCAACCCTTTTACGATATCTCC
>Ga0351834_1106_pt1 | contig 15044 bp, 19 predicted proteins | sample BONcelHFGM3001C6_FD_206754 | JGI IMG/M metagenome (GOLD analysis project Ga0351834, IMG submission 206754) | Enriched cells from coal bed in the Powder River Basin, Montana, United States - BONCAT cells FGM rep1 HSBNCT.FGM.300.1.C6 ... | reverse complement strand
GCAGCGCGATCATGCCCGGATGTGTTCGCAAGATCATTGTGTCAAGCGCGGTTTTTTCAGAAGGCTGGTCGTCGTTGTACCAGTCTTTGTATGCAAAGCTCCAAAAAAATGTTTCATAGCCAAGCTGCTGTGCATAATCTAAGCACATCTCGCTGAACCGGCCTTCGGGAGGCCGGAAATATTTGGGCATCTTTTTTCTTGTGACATCGTAAAACACAGCTTCAATGTCTTCAAGCTCCGCCTGGAAAGCGGCCAGATCAGTCATTGTTGACATGTTCTTGTGGTGCATGGAATGGTTGCAGACGAGATGGCCTTCACTGACCATGCGGCGTACAAGGTCAGGCGCGGACGTGATATAGTGCGCAACGAGAAAAAAGGCGGCAGGCACATCATGCTTTTTCAGCGTATTGAGGATTTGCGGCGTATAGCCGTTCTCGTATCCTGCATCAAATGTAAGATAGATCACCTTGTCATCGGGATCGCCAATCCAGTGTGCGCTGCAATTTTTGATAAAGCCAAACTCTGGCGGCATATCGGGCTGTCTGCCGTCTGTGCGCACTTTGACGTACCAGCCATAGGCGGTATCCTCTGCGTGTGCCGTTTGGTGCCCCGCTTCGCGGGAAGCAAAGCACGCCGTATCCGCAAAACCGTGTGACAATGCAGCCGCTACCAGCACGATATCAAAACAAGCTACAATAAAAACAAAAAAGCCGCCTTTTTTCATACAGGCCATCCTTTCAGATACAGTGTATCTTTATGTGAATGGCTGCCAAAATATGTGGACGCACAGCGTTCAAAGCCGAAGATTAAACAGGTAACCGCCAGTAAAAGCAGCCAAAGAGCTGCCTTTACTGGCGATGTTGTCATCGCGTTTATCTGGATTGTGTTTCGCTATAATCAATTCCTTGTTATATAAGGCATCTTAAGAATAGTATTTTAAAACACTGACTAAAGTACAAATAAGCCAACAGGCCAAAAAGAGTATCTATTTAGCGTTTTTTGTTGTATAATCATACAGAGGTGATTAAAGTGGGACAAACAAATATAAAAAAGAACCTGGGGGAATACTTCATCAGGGTGTTTCTTTCGAGCGGTACAAGGGGGAATCCGCTAGGTGATGAAGAACTGGCTGTCTTTTGCAGGTGCAACACCGGCGAACCAACAATAGATGACCTGGATAAAACAGGCCTTATAAGGTGGGTCAACAGGAATCCTGCGTGTAAAAAGAATCAAAGCAATGAGAACTACATGCTTTCAAAGAATGACGATGCTATATCTGTTATTTTCCTTAACGATCGTGAAATTGCCTCCTGCCAGAAAGCCAATCGCATCTTTCCGAATTCAATTCAAATTTGACGGTAATGTAATATTAGGAAAGCTGCTGTATGCACATCATTTCCCAAAACAGCTTATAGCCATAAATTACATAGAATACGCCATATCGAATCCTCGCATTCTAAATATATTGGATGACAACAGGAGGAGATATGCGTGTTCTGCTGGTTTACCCTGATTTTCCCGATACGTTCTGGAGCTTTAAATATGCCTTGAAATTCATATCAAAGAAGGCCGCATACCCGCCTTTGGGATTGCTGACTGTGGCCGCCCTGCTCCCTGAAAACTGGGAAAAGAAGCTCATTGATATGAACGTGGAAAACCTGTGCACAAGCGATCTTGTCTGGGCAGATTATGTGCTGATCAGCGCGATGTCTTTGCAGAGCAATTCGGTCGGGAAAATCGTGTCTATATGCAAAAAAGCAGGCACAAAAATCGTGGCGGGCGGGCCTTTGTTTACGGCATGGCCGGAGAAATATAATTGCATTGATCATCTTGTGCTTGGTGAAGCCGAACTGACACTCCCAATGTTTTTGGCCGATGTTGAAAACGGGTGTCCTAAACATATTTATACCACCAGTGAATTTGCAGATATCACACATACGCCAAAGCCGCTTTTTAGTCTTGTTGACATGAAAAAATACGCTTCAATGAATCTGCAGTATTCAAGAGGCTGTCCTTTCAACTGCGAATTTTGCGATATCGTCGTTCTGTTCGGGCGCAGGCCCAGGCTCAAAACGCAACAGCAGGTGATCGAAGAACTGCAATCGCTGTATGAGCTTGGTTGGCGCGGAGGCGTTTTTTTTGTTGATGACAATTTTATCGGCAACAGGGACAAGCTGAAAAAAGAAATACTGCCGGCTGTTATTGAATGGTCGATGCAAAGGGATTACCCATTTTCTTTTCATACAGAAGCGTCGTTGAATATTGCTGACGATGATGAGCTTATGGCGCTGATGGTAAAGGCAGGCTTTGAGATGGTGTTCATCGGCATAGAATCTCCCAACGAAGACAGCCTCACCGAATGCAACAAACACCAGAACAAAAACCGTGACATCATAGCATGTATCGACAAAATTCAAAAATGCGGCCTTCATGTGGAGGGCGGATTTATACTTGGATTTGACAGCGATCCCGAATCTATCTTCGATACGCTGATCCGCTTTGTCCAGCAAAGCGGCATCGTTGTCGCTATGGTTGGATTGCTCAACGCGCCGCGCGGCACAAAGCTTTTTCAAAGGCTGGAAAAAGAAAAAAGGCTCACCACAACCTTCAGCGGTGATAACACGGACTGTTCAATGAATTTTACACCCAAAATGGACTATGACAAGCTGATACAGGGATACCAAAGGGTGATACACACCATATATTCTCCCGATCATTATTACAGGCGTGTGATGCGCTATCTTGAGGAGTACGGGCGTAAACAGCTGCATAAAAGCAAAATCCACTGGCATGACATTGCGGCCTTTTTTAAATCCGTCTTCAAGTTTGGCATCTTCGGCAAGGAGAGGCTTTGGTATTGGAGGCTTCTTTGGCGCATACTGACAAAAAACCCGTCTCAGTTTCCCAAAGCTGTGGCTTACTCCATATACGGTTACCACTTCAGAAAGATATACAAAATCTAGCCCAAATCAATACTGGATGGTTTTGCGGGGGACAGTCGCTATTTGCTTTTCTTTTTTACTTGGCTTCTCGTGTTATCTTTCGTGCGCAGATACGCCGGCCTGGTGGATGCAAGCGATCTGCTGTAAAAAACTGATTTTAAGAAATCCTTGGCGTTGAATGGCGCCGCGGGGGCCATATACGGCACACCGAATGTGTTGATGGATACAAGGTTCGCAACTATTGCCAGCAAGGCCAATGTAAAGCCGAAGAACCCAAAAAACCCAGTCGCAATGATAACGATAAACTTAAGCACCCGAAACGGATCGACAATGGTAAAATCAGCCGGCACGAAAGAGCTGATCAGAGAGAGAGAGACGACGATCAAAAGCAGCGGGCTGAACACACCGGCCGAAACAGCGGCCTGCCCGATGATGATCGCGCCCACGATGCCGATAGCAGTACCGATTTTTGAAGGAACGCGCACGAGCGATTCGCGGATCAGCTCCGCGATGATCTCGATGAGCAGCACCTCAACGAACGCATTGAACGGCACACGCGCGCGTGCCTGCGCAATAGCTATCATAAAACTGCTCGGAAGAACGTCATTATGAAACGAAACGATCGCGAGATACAGCGATGAGACGATGAAAGAAAGAGCCAGCGCGATCACTCGCAGGATACGTGCGAGAGTACCGAAATACTTGTTCATATAGAAATCATCACATGCCCAGAGGTATTCGCTGAACACCTTGGGCGCAATAAGGGCCCAGGGGCCGCCGCCCATCAGCACCACGATCTTGCCTTCGAGCAGGGCGCCGCAGGCCATATCTGAGCGTTCTGTGATGCCCGTCTGCGGAAAGAGATCCGTTTTCTTATTGAGTAAAAAAGCTTGCAGTTCTCCCGACGAGCTAAGGCCGTCCGTGTTGATCCTGCTGATGCGTTTCTTGATTTCGCTGACGCTTTTGTTGTTCGCGATATCTTCAAAATACACAACGGCGACAGGCGTTTTGGTTCTTTCGCCGACATAAAATTTCTCGATGCGCAGGTTCTTGTTTTTCAGCCTGTACCGGATAAGCGAAATGTTGGTGTCAAGGTCTTCAATAAAACTGTCTTTGGGCCCGCGCAGCGTAAACATGTTTTCAGGGATGGGTATCGCGCGTTTTTCCACCTTGATCAGGTTGACGACGGCATAACCGGTATCTCCTGAAAACAGCAGGACGGTGTTGCCGTCGAGTATATATTGTTCAATTTTGTTGGGATCCGTATCTGCAAAGCAGTCGCCCGCCACTATGATACGCTCGATGGCATCGGACGCTTTGATGTTTTGCTCATGGCCATGATTCAAAAGCGGTTTGATGATATGATCAGACAGCGCTGTCCTGTCGGTCAGCTGCCTGATGTAAAGAACAGTGACTTTGCAGCTTCCAAGAGATAATGTGCGCTCGGCCACATCCATGTTTTTGTTTTTGATGTCGCTGATGGCCGCCTGGTGCCATCTGCTTAAGCGATGCATTAAAACTCCTTATCGATGCTTTTTTGGTCTCCGTGTGCTTGAAAGTCATAAAGTCCGCCCGGCTCAAGAGATGTACGCACCGAAATTTTTACCTGCGAAGCCAGATATTCATCGCACCAGTGATCCATTTTTTTCAGCTCATCCGGATAGTGTATGCGGAACGCATCATGAAAACCAAGATAATCGCAGCCGACTGACTTTGATTTTGCCACCGCATCCGAAATATCTTTGAGTAGCAACTTTTGGAGACTCTGCCGGATCTGTTCTTCCTTTTGGCTGTTCAATAAAACGTCTTTGGACAGGTACATGATCTTTGCTTCGAACTTAAAACTTATATCAAACACAAGGCTGCCGTGCGCATAATATGGTTTCATTTTAATACTCCTGCGGTCAACTTTTACTGTGGCTTCAAAATCATCAACCGGCACCACATAGTTCCATTTCGGGTCTTTGCCGGCGATCCAAACAGCGCCTTTGGCTTCACTGGCGGGTATGAAGCCACTGTATTTGCCGCTGTGGAAAATGGTATAGCCTGTACAGGTGATGTCCTCGCCGTCAAGCCCGATATCAGGCAGTAAAAAGCATCTGCCGCAAGCGAGTGACTCGAGCACCTCTGAAGTGGTATTAGTGATCTTGCGTCCATCCCTTTCGAGAGAGGTGATAAGGTTGTCGATGGAATATCCGATGGAGATGTTGTTCTCCGGCTTGCTGTCAAGCAGCGCCTTTGGGTCTGCGGACGTGGTGACGATGCCGACTTTTTTTCTGTATTCGTCATCGCTTTTCAAGCGGTACATATACTCTGCGATCCCGTATCTGGCCATCTGCTCAGTGATCATAATTGACCTGACGGTACCCAGAAAAAGGGGCCTGTCCATTTTATAATCAAGGTTTTGGCGTGCTTCGGCCAGCGTGGCCCCTGCGCCGCTTACGAAGGAATACTGCTCGTACCCGCTGCCGCCGCTGCCTTCGCCGCCGGAGTTCCCCAAAGCCAAATTCGGGACTTCAACATGAAAAACATACTGGTCTTGCCGGCGGTCAAGCATCACGAACGTGATCAGTGATTTTTCATTGATGTCGCGCGCATCCCAGCACCCTGCCGGCAGAAGCATCATGTTGGCAGCCATCAGCAGCAAGATTGTTTTACGCACTGTGTTTCTCCTTTGACTTAGGGTTTTTAATTTTGGCGATGATGAGCAAGGCAAGAGGGATGAACATAGACAAGACGAAGCCGGAAAGCGTTTTGATTTTTGTTGCGGCTTGCGTATAGTCTTTGATGCCGTCCGTCACTAAACAAAGCAAAAAGATCACGGTGCCCATTATGGCCACAACCACGGGGCGGCCTGCCCGCTTGAAAATACGGCAGAAGATCTCCACAATGGCTGTCAGTATGATCGCGATTCCCATGAACAGCCCCGCAAAACCCACTGTGAGGAACAGGATATCCAACCGCGCGAGCACTTCTAAAAACTCCGGCGAGGTATCGCGGATGGCGATGATCAGCGCATCTTCATAATGCACGATATTGTTGATGCCCACCTTCATGATTGACGTCAATACGATCAGTATATAGAAAAGCCCAATGGCGATAATCGTAAAAAAAGCCGCTTTTTTTGATTTTTTACCGTTCTTTTTTGTGAACGGGATGGCCAGCAGTACAGACAATGGGGTGAAGGGTCCGACAGTTTTTATAAGGCCCATTAAATAATCATTGATTTCCGCAGCATTAAAAAGAGGCAGGATATGATTTGGTTCACCCTCTGTCAGCATGATGAGGTGCACCAGCGTACCGGTGCAAAAAAACAAAATGCCCACCAGTTCGCACAGCCGCGCTATCGTTGTGATCCCCTTATTGGCGATAAAGCAGAACACAGGGATACTGAAAAGCGGAAAGGCCCAAAACGGCATTTTCGGGAAAAATGCGGACTGAAGAACCTTGGCTTCGGTAGCGACCAGAAATACAGCAAGAAAAAGGAAATAAGCCACATAGGCAAAAGAGAGCACCATCGCGCCCGGCCGGGAAATCAGCTGAGCCGAATACTCAGAGATTATTCTTCCTTGAAACCGGTTGCCAAGGCTCGTGATGATGACCGCAAACAAACCAAAAATCACGGAAGCAATAAAAATGACAAGCCATGAACCTGTCCCCGCGCTTGCCGCCATTTCTTTGGGGATGGTGATCACATTGTACGAGGTCAGCGACAGCAGGATAATGAACACCATCTGCCGGTTGGTCATCGTGTTGAGCATGATATCCCCCGAATCAGCACCTTTTGATTCTTTTAGTATGTGAAAACAAAGCACATAAAATGTACAAATGATTCGGTAAAGCAAAGCAAGCCCGCGGAGGAGCTTGCAGAGGAATTTTTTTAACTTAGCTGTAAATGGTTGCGAATTTTATTGAGTACAGATCGCACATCACGAGGTCGTTGGCAAAGAGCGGCCGCAAGACGATATAGCTTGCACCCACTTCCACAAGCGTGCCGACCCTGTCAACAAGGGCTCCGGACGTGCCGATCAGAAACTCAACACGCATATTTCTTCCTAAAAAATTGCGCAGGAATCCTGCTGTGTAATACGGGCTTTGCACTGTTGCGGGCGGTTCGCCAACCACCGGCGCTGCTGTTGTCGGCGGCAGTATCGGTGTTTGCGCCGAAGGCGGCATGACAGGCAAAAGAGGCCCCGGCTGCGGTGCTATGGGCATGGCGGACGGCAGCTGAGGCTCAAGCCGTAAGCCCGGCTCCGGCAGATGCAGATCACGCCTGTCGCTTTGGTCTGAAATGTAAGGTTTCGGCTGAATGCCCGTTCCCGGCAAATGTGACTGCGCCGGCAGGTATCTGCCCCCGGTGCTAAACGAGCGCTGCTGTGGGTTTTGTCCTCTCCTTGCTGTCATATCTTTGGGTGCGCCTTTGCGCGGGCTGTCTTCGGGAAAGCCGTATTGGTGGCCAAGAGACATTGCTTTGATTCACTCCCTTCAAAGAAAATTTATGTCAATGCATACAGAGCCGTCGGCTGATAGTAACAGTGTTCATGGATCCTGTTGAACTGCACACCGCTGCGGTTATACGGAAAATAGGGCGGGCACCTGGGAGCAAACGGGTTCATGTACCACAGCGTATCGATAACGCCGGAATGGACATTCCCTGAAAGTGCCCAGTCCGCGACTTCGTAATGTATTCCTTCGGCCGGGATAACGAAAATATTCTGAGGATTATACTGTCCGCCGACCGTTTGCTTGTAGCAGGTAAACTGGCAGGGCTGTTCAAGAACGCGCCTTAAATCCCCCTGCCCGGTTCTTAAGTATTCCCCATAGGCGACATGCACCCTGTTCATGATCGTCGTGGCGACAGCCTGCATCCCGTCAAGACCCTCGCCTTCAGCTTCGCATCTTATCATGCGCGCAAACATTTCTCTCGGAGTCAATTCCATATGATCACCATTGATTATTTTTTCTGACCGTGCAGCCATGCATACAGTATAGTATATTGACAGCCCACAAAATGTGCCATTGCACATTGGAAAAAACACAATCACCTTAAAGAGCCCGGCTCCATATAATATAGAAGCTATATCGTAATAAGGATGTGATTGGATTTGGATATACATGTTGTCAGACAAGGCGATTCGCTGTACACGATCGCACAGCGTTACGGTACAGGTGTCGATGAAATATACCTGGCAAATCAGTTGGCTGATCTGCCTTATCTGATAGTGGGGCAGACGCTTGTGATCCCGACCACTGAGGTGACGCATACTGTTCGGCGCGGGGACACGCTTTTCACCATAGCCAAGCGTTACGGCACGACGACGGCCAGTATCATTGCGCTCAACGCCATTGAAAACCCCGACAGGATCGAACCGGGGATGACGCTGCGCATACCGGTACGAGAGAAAAACTACGGCTTCATCGAGGTCAATGCCTATATTGAACCGAGCACGCCGCAGCGGGAAACGCAGATCATACGCGAAGTAGGCCAATACTTAACCTATCTGTCACCTTTCAGCTATCAGGTGCGCGAAGACGGCAGCCTGGTTCCCCTCAATGATGCCGCCATGCTTGCGGAGGCGCGCGCCCACCGCACCGCACCGCTGCTGGTGATCACCAATTTCCGGGACGGCAATTTTGACACGGAATTAGTGGATACGATACTCAATAATACGGCGCTGCAGGATACGCTGATCGCCAACATGCTGTCCGTGATGCGTGCAAAGCGTTATTACGGCGTCAATATCGACTTTGAGCGTATATCCCCGGAAAACCGTCAGGCATACAACAACTTTCTGCGCAGAGTCGTAGCTGCGCTGCGCCCGCAGGGTTTTGTGACTTCTACAGCGCTTGCACCCATGGACGCAGACGTGAAAACAGGCGCATGGCACGGTGCGCATGATTACGCGGCACACGGAGAAATCGTGGATTTTGTGGTCATCATGACATACGAATGGGGCTGGTCGGGCGGCCCGCCGTATGCCGTGGCGCCCATAGACCTCGTTGAAGATGTGATCAGATACGCGGTTTCTGTGATACCCAGCCGAAAAATCATCATGGGTATGCCTTTATACGGTTACGACTGGCGGCTGCCGTATATGCCGGGCGGCGACTGGGCGCGCCGCGTCAGCCCGCAGCGCGCGCTGCAGATAGCCGCGGAGCGCGGCGCTGAGATCCGGTTTGACCGGCAAACAGCATCCCCGACTTTCCGGTACTATGACGACGACGGGGCGGAACACGAGGTTTGGTTTGAGGACGCGCGAAGTGTGCGGGAAAAGCTGCTGCTCGTCAACAAATACGATTTGCGCGGCGTGAGCTACTGGGTTTTGGGTGTGGAATTTCCGCAGAACTGGATCGTGCTTGACAGCATGTTCAACATCGTCAAGGTGGTGCCGTAAAAAAGGCGGTTGTCGCCGCAAAGGCGCGGAGGTTTGCGGGGAGGGGGAGCAGCGCAGTGAACGGCCAAAACAAAACGGTGTGCAAAATGCACACCGTTTTGTTTTGGTACCCCCTAGGGGAATCGAACTATCGTATATATTGTTTTATCTAATAATTGAATTGTCAAAAGCCAGTATTCATGCGGTGTATATAGTTTTTTAAATATCTGAATTATGCAAATAAATAATTAAAAGTGTGTACTTTAGTGTGTACTTTTTTTGAGAAGATTATCAAAAACACCATCGAGGATACTTGCGGCGCGGTCAAGCTCTCCCGTGACTTCGTGGCCGTATATGCCAAAGGTATCCATTGATTCACTATGGCCGACAATAAGCTGTAATAAGGGTTTGGGTATGTCTGATTTAGTCAATGAAATCATGGTGTGTCTTAATTCATACAGGCTTGATGCGATTCCGTGTTGAGATCTGTATTTTCGCCATTCCTCATAAGAATTGCGCGTATCCATTGCGCTCCCGTCTGTATCCGGAAATATCCACGGGCTTATTATGCCATGTGATTTAAGCATAGATTCTTGATCAGCCAACACAGACACGGCATGTTTAGTCAATATCATTGTGCGCTGTGCGTTTTTATTTTTACCTTTGGTTATCTCATTGTAGACATTGATTGATCGCTTGATTGTTAAAAGATTATCCTTTATGTCAACCTTTTTTAATCCGGCCACTTCACCAGGGCGCATTCCGGTTAAAACTTGAAAACGCCATGAATGAATAAAAAAACACGGGACCTCGCGCTTACGGATAGTAATCTTATCTTGAGAAAACAACGTTCTGAAATCGTCAGGCTGCAGAATATTCTTTTCTTTTGTCGGTGCGTCTTTTGGAATGTCAAGCGCAAATGGTCTTTCAAATGGTCTTTTATCTTTTGCGGCGTATTTCCACACACAAGTAATTGATGCACGGATATTCATAATTGATTTTTTCGATAAGCCTTTCTTGTAGGCTCTGTTTAAAATATTCTGCAGGTCTTGACTTGTAATGGTTGACAATCTTTTATGCTTTAAGTCACAAAGCCACAGGCGGCCAACCTGTTCATGTTTTTTATAATTTGATGTGCTTGTTGTAGATTTAGCTTCCGCAAGAAACATATCCCACAGGATAGAGAAGCGAACATCTTTTTTCTGCTTATTCTCTATCCACTTGTCGGCTTTTCGTTCAGCTTCTATTTTTCCTTTTTTGCCAATGGTGGAACTAATGAAGGTGCGGCGTTCTCCGTCATGTTGGATATTGATTTGCCATCGGGCGCGGCCTTCTATCCATTTGGCTTCATTTTTTCGCATGTCAACTTACGGCCTGTATGTTTCCGCAATTCTGGCAGACCGCTTGTGATTGTATAATGTTTTCTGTGCGCTTTCCTCTAATCAACTTCACGATAAGCGCAGGCAAGAATAAAAACAACCACTTGAACGGAATCCACCACCAGCCAACAAACAACCACCACATAGCGCCGTGTCTTTTTGTCTTGACAGTTGCAACAGCTTGAATGTTTACGTTTTCACTTCCGCATTTTAGACATTTCATTTCTCTACCTCTTTCGTTTTTTTGGTTTTTTTATATTTTTTTATTTTTATATTACATGCTATAATTAAGTACGCTTTTAAGGACAGTAATTTTTATAAAATAAGAACATACATTCGAGGGAGATAGGAAGCATGGAGTTTTTCAAAAAGTATTATTCTAAATGTCATATTTGCCGCCTTATGGTTCGTCTATGCCTAAAAGTTTGTCAACGATTTTTAACAGAGTTTTGACCTCTGCTTTATCGCTTTCTTTGGCTTTTTGGTAAATTTCCAGAAGCTCTTTTTCTTTTGCGTTTTGGGGTGCATCTTCAAAACCCATAAGAAAAGAAGGCTTAACTTCCAAAACCTTTGCTAGTTTTATTAATCGATTGTAACGTAAGTTTTCAGTCGCTCCAGATTCCCAGCGCTGAACGGTTGCTTCTGTAACACCTATCTTTTTACCTATTTCTTTTAATGTAAGATTTAACTCTTTCCTTCTTGCTTTTAATATTTCAGGCAGCTTGTTATCCATTTGTATCACCTACCATAATAATAGTACCACCTTTAATGTAAAAAAACAAGTTATATTTCACATAAAACGATATATTTCTTTAAAAAGTCTAAAAAACTTGCAAAAAACGATTGACACAAAAAACAGGGTGTGTTATTATACTATCAAAAAATGCAAGTTAGGAGCATAAAGCATGTACAGCATTGACACTCAAGCACTCAAAGCAAAGATTGTTTACAGGGGTTTTAATCAAGGCAAGTTTGCTAACCTTCTCGGAATATCACAAAATACGCTTTCACAATACTTAAAAACTCCAGAAAAGATGCAATACAACATTATATTAAAAATGATTGAGCTTTTGGATTTAAGCCGAGAGGAAATTGAAGCCATTTTTTTTAGTGAAAAACTTGCAAAAAACGAGAGTTTATAAGGAGAATAAAACCATGAACGCATTAATACCCATTGAGCACAAAAATCAAAGAGTATTGACAACAGCGCAGATAGCAGAAGGTTACGGAACGGGCAGCAAGGTTATAAGCAAAAACTTTAACAACAACAAAGACAGATATATTGAAGGCAAACATTATTACTATCTTGAGGGCGAAGCGTTAAAGGAATTTTTTGCAAACGTAAATTATACGAACGCAAAAACAAGGGTTATTTACCTATGGACAGAAAAAGGCGCATTACTCCACGCTAAAAGCCTAAACACAGATAAGGCATGGGAAGTATACGACCATCTTGTAGAAACCTATTTTCGCGCAAGGGATATGTTTGTCATTCCGAAAACACTTCCAGAAGCCTTGAGAATGGCGGCTGAACTGGCTGAAAAGATAGAGCAGGACAAGCCCAAAGTCATATTTGCTGAAACGTGTTTAGGGAGTGAGGACAGCATACTGATAAGGGCACTTGCAAAGCTGTGTTCCAAAGACGGTAAAACAATCGGACAAAACCACCTTTTCCGTGAACTACGAAAATGGGGATTGTTAAACTCTCGCAATGAGCCATACCAAAAATATATTGACAGTGGATATTTTGAAGTGATTGAAAGACCAATCCATACAAGCGAGGGTATTGTCTTGAAGTTTACAACGAAGGTTTTACCGAAGGGACAAGCCTACATCATCAACAGGCTCAAGTGCGCACAATAAGAAAGGAAAAAGAAACCATGAAAAAAATCTATATCGGCATAGACGCTGCAAAGACCAATGAAATGGCATACATATCAATATTAAAAAAAGACGGTACGTTTCAATTTGCTACTGCACCAAAAGACCGCGAGATTATATCGAAGCTTATAAGCCACATTGAACAATTTGAACAAGCGATAGCCATTATTGGCATAGACACATGGGAGCTTGCGTTATTAGATGATGCCAACAGCATAGGTATACCGTTTATGTGTAGGTACACAGAGCAAAACTCTCACGAAAATGCAGCGATGTATGCTGCTGCTGCAAAAGTTATTGATAAGAAAGATTATTTATCCATTTCTTCTAATACGGTTGAAAGAAGCTCTATCGTGTAATCGCGCATGATGCCAGATATTGCAACAATACTATTCATGGTTTTTTCGTCAACATCAGGGCGCTCCTCAATAGATGCAATCAAGGCACGGTATTTGTTGTAAAGGCGATCAGCAACAGAATTAACGAGATAATTGTAGTTTGTCATAAGTATATTCCCTTCTTAACGAATACACAAACAGTCTAACAGGAAGGGTATGGAAAAACAAGAGGTATATTATGAAACGCTTTAAAGCCCTACGTGGCGCAATGATAGCAAAAGGCATAGACCAAAGGTATTTAGCTGAACTACTCGGAAGAGGTGAATGTTATATCTCACACCGCATGACTGGAAAGGCCGAATGGAGCATGAACGAGATGTATCAGATTATGGATATTCTGGATATGCCATATGAAAGACTGCATGAGATGTTTCCGAAAGACGGGATCTCAAACGAAGTACATGAATACAAAAGGAGGATGGCGTTATGAGTTTGTTAGATGTAGGCATTGTGATTATTAGTATGTTGATATCTTTTATGGTGATTGCATTTATAATTTTAGCCTTTGATCAACTTGTTACTGCACAACAAGGTGACATCAACGATGACGGACAGGTTACCATAACAGATTACACATTATTAAGACTTGATTTAATAGGCGCAAAGGGATTAAGCCTTAATGAGCTAAGGCGGGCAGACATGAACGGTGACGGTTATATAGATGAATACGATTTGGAGCTTATAAAAGAAAGGTTACTGAAATGAGCATATGGGATGCAATAAAAAAGAAACACGATAACGAGGGCGCAGACGGTTTGCTATTGATTCCATACGGACAAGCCATAGCAATCTATAAAACACTTGACCGCGCCTTAATTGTCGAGGATGGGCGAAAGGTTATTGTCAAGAAAGAGGACAAGCAATGACAGTAACTGAAACCACAAAAAATAAGGTAACCAGCCCGAATGAAATAGGCAAAAAAATTGAAGCATACGGATTGCGCGGCTGGTTGTTGCAATACGTTTCCGCCAACCATGAACGCCTCACTTATGTTGACGGAACAGAAAAAATCATTGCGGGAGATTACATCATCGAATTTAAGCGAGAAGTCGAGAGGGAGGATTACATATGTTAGCTTGGTTTTTAATCGGATGCGCAGGATTACTGATTATATGCGCTGGAATCTGGATCATGGAGCGTAAAAAATGCGCAAAAAGAGTATGCCCAAAATGCGGCATGGTGTATCTATCAGCTACGGGGAAAATTGACTGGACATGCGAATGTGGCGCGAAGATACCGAAAGAACTCAACGAATGGTTTTAACGGAGCAGAAGGAGATCGCCATGACAAAAAGAGTGTGTCCGAATTGCGGGATGGCTTGGTATTCGGCAGCAGAGGGGCAAGACTGGATATGTGATATCTGCGATGCTGAACTGCCAAAAAAACTCAACGAAACGCCAAAATAATTTTAGTGGAGCGAGCAAGATGCGCATGCGTCAACCAAAGCATGTCACCGGTTAGGTCGGTGCGCTCCAATATGGGGATGAAAGGATGTCGACACGCATAAAGCCGATGCGCCCGTGTGTGGACCGGAGTTCGAATCTCCGCATCTCCACCAATAAGACCGCGTCACGGTACTTAAAAGATATGGCAACGGTAGTGGTTCAGTAGTTAAGGCTGTTCGGGGTGGTAGCCGGACAGCCAAAGTCAAAATACGCCACATGGCGTTTGATAAGGAGTAAAAAATGTGTAGACCAATAAGCGGCATTATCACTAAGGACAAAATATTATTCAGCGAAAAAGAACACTCACACATTGCGATTCTTGAAGAACACAGCATTGAAGATTCAAGAAAAAACGCAGAAACTTTGTTTGTCCGTGCAGAACTATATCCAAAAAACAACGATATGTTTAGCAATCCTGATGAATGGCATTTTAACGTAGACCAAGACATAATACCTGACTGGTTTGTTAGGGAGCATGAAGAATCGCGTATGCGCGAAGCCGCTAACGACTACATAGAAAATCATATCCACATAGGTAAAAACAATTTAAATCTGTCAAGCGGTATCCATTGGGTAAAGGGCTGTAAAAACGTATCCTTGTCTGGAACAGTAAAAATTGAAATGC
>Ga0351834_1090_pt2 | contig 15285 bp, 10 predicted proteins | sample BONcelHFGM3001C6_FD_206754 | JGI IMG/M metagenome (GOLD analysis project Ga0351834, IMG submission 206754) | Enriched cells from coal bed in the Powder River Basin, Montana, United States - BONCAT cells FGM rep1 HSBNCT.FGM.300.1.C6 ... | reverse complement strand
AACCTACATGGCACCCGGATCCATCAGGGAGGTTCTTGAGAAGAAAGAAATTCACTCATTTTTCCTGCTCAAAGCCGACCAACAATCCATGGCAAAAGAGATCCGTGAGGCCGAGCGAGGACAACCTCTCTGGAAACTGTTCTTATTGTTTGCCCTTCTTTTTCTGGCTGCCGAAATTGCCCTCATCAGACTCTTCCCGAAGCTATAGTGTCAAAAAAACATACAATGGTGTCAAAATATTTGACACCTTTATACGGTGGTTTTTTGTGACAACCATTATATCTATTTGATTTATAGATTATTATATTTTTGGCATGAAATTTGCATTAGAGAAACCAAAGGGAAGTAAATAAATAAAAAATATAAAAACTCTGATTCCATGAAAACTTTAAACATCATCAACCTTCACAAAGCTGAAATCAAGAAAAACCAACTCGCAAAAATTAAAGGTGGTATTGAGGTAAAGTGTTTCTGCTCTGTAAATAATCCTTTCGTTGTTACAAAACAACAAGGCGGGACAAGTAAACTCTGCAACTGTGAAGCAACAACCGCAACCACAGCAGGCGTTTACAACAGTAGTCCTGAATAATTTCTAAAAGTGTTAACTTTGCCAGTGCCCTGAACAGGGATGCACCTAACATGGCAGTGAAGGACTGATGAAAAATGCTGTTTTTTTCACATCTGGCAAAGGAAACAATTATCTGTACAGCCCCTACAGGAATCAGTTACAGGTATGTCATCCCATAATCCCGCACCTCTTCGCGCTTGAAAAAAAAGGTATAAAACTCAACCGGTGGATCTCTTCCATTCGCAAAGAAGGGTTTCTGAAACTGAACGATTCAGATACATTCTCCTATCCTGAAGTGAAGTACCAGTTAGAGAAATACCATTTCCTGAAACGTAATGATTTCCTGAAACCTCTTAAAGACATCAATATTGAAGGGAGACTTAAAGTATCCGATGTCAAAAAAAACATCACTTCCGTCAAACAAATCATCTTTGAGGTGACGGAAGATTGCAACCTCAACTGCACCTATTGTACCTACAGCAAATTCTATATCAACAAGGAGAGACATGACAGCTATCTGAGGTTTGAAAATGTGCGCCATACCCTTCAGAAACTGATCGCTAAACGAACTCCATCCCCATCGAATCATCTCATAATCAGCTTCTACGGAGGAGAACCGCTAAAGAATTTTGAGTTCATAAAATCGGTCGTAGAATTTACAAACAGCTATGATCCCGATCAGATATCTTTCACCTATTCCCTATCCAGCAATGGTCTGTTGTTAAAGAAATATATCGACTTCCTAGTAAAGTATGAGTTTGAACTCTCCGTTAGTCTTGATGGCGACGAAGTCGCCAACTCCTTCCGGGTTACCAGAAACAACAAGCCATCATTTGACATCACTACCAAAAATCTTGACTACGTAAGAGATCAATATCCCGACTATTTCGAGAAAAAAATGAGTTTTCTGACAGTCCTGCATAACCGGAATTCAATCAAATCGGTCTATACCTTCTTTCAGGAGAAATACGGGAAGGTCCCTCAGATGTCTGATGTCAACCCGATCAATCTCAATCCTTTATACGAACAGGAATTCCGCGACACCCTACAATCAAAACCGATAACTCCGCAGGAGGAGAAGGAGACCATTAAAAAAATGAAAACTCATCATCCAAAAGTGAGGGAAACAGCCAAACTTCTGGAATATTACTCCGGGTTCGTCTTTAAGAACTACCTGGAGATGATCGCACAAAAACGCGGGAAGGACACCTCCAAGAAGTTCATTCCAACAGCTACCTGCACTCCTTTTTCCATTCGCGCCTACTTCTCTGCTCACAACACCATCCTACCATGTGAACACATCAGCCCGTTTCATGAGATCGGGTCCTATTCTGATTCCCATCTCTACCTGGACCCTTCCGGGATAGCCAAACTCTATAACCGCTACTACGACACGATCGCAAAATACTGCAGCAAATGCTATTTCATTGATAATTGCCAGGAGTGTCTCTTTAATACAGGTGTTGAGACCGATCGCCCTGCATGCTCCTCCTATACAAGGGAGCCCGGTTTCAGGGATTACCTGAAAAAACACTACACCAGTATCGAGGAAGAGTATTCATTCTATCAGAAAACTACACAAACTTCCCTCCATGAAGGATAATTCACCCTGGCTGTTTCTGGAACCTTATGTTCATTTGCTTCGCCAGGATGATACCCTCCTGGTCTATAACACAGTCAGTAAATCGGTGTTGGAATTCGCACTTGCCGATAAATTATCCGATCTTGCAAACGAATTGATTGATCCCGCCAATGGATATGTGGTCGCTATGACACCCGATCTGATCATTGATCCTGCAGTTCAGGAGTTCCTCAACCAACTCAGAAGTCATTTTATGGGCGACCTCCTCGACCCCTCCTGGTCGGAAGGCAAGCCTGTCAACATCATCCCCGAACCCGTTGTCAAGCATGGCCTTCATCCTAAGCGAAGAGAAGCATCCGGCATGCAGTCGGGCCTTGATTTACGCAATTATCTCCAGGAGATGACTTTGTATCTCAACAGCGGTCCGGTTTCCCCGTCAAACCCCTACAGGAATGCCGGACTTCAATTTTCTTACCCGCTACTCCATTCAGATGAGAAAAGAGAGATGGATATTGATCTCTTTCGGGCCCTGATTGACAGCGTCAACCAATATACTCCCACCCTGATCCATCTCTCCGGTGAAAACCTGATTGCCTATCCTTACCTCGAACAAGCCATTGAGCAACTTTCATTCAGTCCGTTTCAAAAGAAATACCATCTGCTGATCGATCATTGGGAGGATCAGATCACCCCCTTTATCCTGGTCCAGAAGAATTCAAGTCTCGCTCTCTATATCGACTTTCCTACTCCAGCAGAAGCCGTCGGCCAACATCTGGAGAGGCTTCCGGATCAGAAACTCCTGAAGAAGATAGAATTCAACTTTGTGGTATGCAACAAGGAGGAATTGGACTCAGCCCTCGAGACCATCCGGATCCTTGATCTGTCAAACGTCTATTTCAAACCTTGCTATACCGGTAAGAACCTGGATTTTTTCAGGGAGAATGTATTTATATCCCGGGAGGAGATCCTCACTTCACAACCCGACCAAAAACAGGTATTCTCCCGCAACTCAATCAATGAGAATGATTTCGGAAAACTCTCCGTTCTCCCTGGAGGAGAGGTATATGCCAACCTGAATGATCCGATGATAGGGAATGCTGCAACACATTCTCTTGTTGACATGGTTTCAGAAGAGCTGGAAAATGGAATCAGCTGGAACCGTACACGGAAAAGTGTCGCTCCCTGTCGTGGATGCATCTATCAATTTCTCTGCCCCCCTGTCAGCTCCTATGAGATCTTTATGCAGCGGTTTAATTTCTGTGATGTTTATCCTAACGGAGGGGTATCATGAACTGGAACTCCCTTGTAACATCCTACCGGTTCATAATGAAGAGTAAGGTCTTTACAGTCATCAATCTGACCGGATTGACGGCAGGCTTAACGGTCTCGTTCTTTCTCCTGATCTACATTATCAACGAATTAAGCTATAACTCCAACTTCGACCAAAACGAACGGGTTTTCCGGATCATCAAGCATACCGAAGGTGCCACTACTCCCTCTTCCCCATCACTCCTTCCCATACGGCTTCAGGAAAAATCGGACGGAATCGGTGAAACCGGAGGGATTGTACTGATGGAATTCATGACCGGGCCGGTATCCGTTAAAAAGGGACAGAATTTCCAGGAAGAGCCTGGATTTTTCTCCGCCGACCCCTCTATTTTGGATATCCTGAATTTAAAGATCCTTTCAGGCGAAGGTCGTTCAGGATTGCAGCAGGAAGGATCTGTGGCTCTTTCACAAACAGCCGCCCGGGCCTATTTCGATACAGCCAATCCGATCGGCAAAAAGCTTGTTATCCAGTCCGGTGGAGTTCCCGATACACTAATCGTTACCGGAGTTTTTGAAGACCTCCCGTGGAATTCTACGATGAAAATCGACTTCATCGCCGGGATGGACCTGCTAACATCCCTGCTTACGGAGTTAGGCGTAGACTATAATTCTGAGGCTGAAACCTTTACAGATGATTATGCAGAGAACTACATCCTCGTTGATGATCCCGGCCGGGTACCTGAACTAATGGGATCTCTTCCACCCCTGCTCGATTCCTTGGGATTTACTCAACGGAAGATATCGTTCTCATTTCAGAATATCAGGGATATCCACCTCGGTTCAGAGGAGATTTCGAACGACTTCCATCAAAAAGGAACCCGGTCGGCTTTATTTTATTACGGATCTCTTGCTTTTGCAATCCTTTTGCTGGCAGGGATCAACTATTCCATTCTCAGTACAGCAAGGTCGGCACTGAGATTCAAAGAGATCGGAGTGCGAAAGGTTTTAGGTGCCACGAAACGGGAATTGCGCATCCAGATCCTGACAGAATCGATGCTGCTTACATTTCTGGCCCTGCCTCTCTCGTTCCTGGTCCTGGGATTTGTTGACCCCTTCGTGGATAAGCTATATGGGTATGAGATCCAGTTGTACACATGGAACATGCTGGTCTACATTCCGCTTTTTGCAGCGATCACACTTTTAATCGGCATGTTATCAGGCGGTTACCTGGCGTTTTATCTCTCGGCTCTCAAACCGTTAAGAGCTATCAAGAACCAGGTTTTTACGCGTCAGAAATTTAACCTGAGTAAGATATTCATCGTATTGCAACTCCTTACCACGCTCTTTCTCCTTGGGTGCTTGCTGATCATCTTATCCCAACTCGACCATTGCCTGACTTCCAACGAAGAGATCCAGAAGAAAAATCTGCTGATCCTATCATTCAATCCGGGAGAGTTTCAATCTTACCCCGAATTCAGGGATAACATCCGGATGGAGAATGATGTTCTTTTTGTTTCAGGCAGCTCGATGATACCACCCACGAACGATGTTTCCTATTTAAGCTATACCATCCAATATTCAGATACACTGACGGTTACTCACTCTTTGGAGAAATATTATGTTGACGCAGATTTTTTCAATGCCTTAGGTATTGGGATTTTAGCCGGGGAGGATATAAAATCTCCGGCGACGTTGTCATCGCAAACGCTGCAAAGTAACAAAACACCGGTAGTTTTCAATCAGGCGGCAGAGGAGTTGATGCATCTTCCGAACCTGATTGGAACTTCTCTGGGAACCAGTATCATTACAGGTATCGTCAGGGATTTTAATATTCACTCCCTGCATTCAGAAATCTCCCCGGCGGTGTTCATTTATGATCCTTCCTCCTGTAATTACTTGATTGTGCGGTGCAAACCAGGAACCACCGATCAGATGCGAAAAGTTATGGAGAGACATTGGAATTCAATGGCGCCCGATCTCCCATTCAATTGTACAACCTTTGATGATGCGTTGAACCTCATGTACTCCCAGGAACAGAAACTGGGTCAGATGGTAGCTTCCTTCTCCTTCCTGGCATTCCTTATTACCGGGATGGGACTCTTTGGTCTCGCCCTGTTGATGATCGAACGCCGGCTGAAAGAGATTGCCGTGCGAAAAATCTTCGGGGCCTCCAATCAGGACATCCTTTTCAGGATGCAGAAAGAGTTCCTGCTATATATACTGATGGCTTCAGTTGTTGCTGTGCCCGCTATATGGTACGTCATGAATCACTGGTTATCAACGTTCTTCTACAGGGTTCCGTTGCATTGGTACCTTTTTGTGATCGCAATAATCGGCATCACACTCTTCGTCTCCTCGATCATTATGATGAGAACCTGGGCCGTCCTGCGTAAAAACCTGATCAATGTACTGAAATATGAGTAGATTCCCATTTTCACGGCAACTTGACACCATGGATTGCGGGCCGGCTTGCCTGCGAATGGTGGCCCGTTATTATGGAAGGACCTACTCGCTTTCCACACTTCGCGACCTTTGCCACATCACCCGCGACGGCGTTACCATGCTAGGAATCAGTGATGCTGCCGAAGAGATAGGCTTCCAAACCCTTGGCGTTAAAATAGATCTGGACGAGCTCATGACAGATGCCCTTTTACCGGCGATCCTTCACTGGCATCAGAACCACTTCGTTATCCTGTACAGAATTGGTCAGAGAAACGGGAAGAGATCCTTTTACATCGCTGACCCTGCCCTCGGAACTGTAAAATACAACGAAGAGGAGTTTCTGAGCCACTGGCTCGCGGAAGTGAAGCCCAACGAGGAACAAAAGGGGATCTGTTTGCTTCTGGAGCCAACTGAAGATTTCCATCTCCGTAAGGATGAGGGAAGCGGCATGTCGAGGCTCAGATTCATCCTGAGCTACCTGAAGCCTCACAGGAAACTCTTTACACAGCTGGTACTGGGGATGCTGTTAGGCAGCCTCTTTATGCTGATCTTCCCATTTCTCACTCAGTCGATCATCGATATCGGGATCCAGAACCAGGACCTCAGCTTTATTTCCCTGGTACTGATGGCCATGATGGCTCTTTTCCTCGGTCAGATCACGGTGGAGTTCATCAGGGGATGGATTCTGCTGCATATCAGCACCCGCATCAACATCTCACTGATCTCCGACTTTCTGATCAAGATCATGAAGCTTCCTGTCGGGTTTTTCGATACCAAGAGGACCGGCGACCTGATCCAACGAATTCTCGACCACGACAGGATTCAGTCGTTTTTGACTGTAAGTTCCCTCAGCATATTATTTTCAATCGTGAACTTTATCATCTTCGGATTGGTGTTACTTGCTTACAACACCACCATTTTTCTTGTTTTCTTCTCCGGAAGCCTCCTGTATGGCCTATGGATATATCTCTTCTTAAAACGGCGGAAAGAGCTCGACTATGCTCGATTCTCGTATATGGCTGAAAATCAGGGAAATTTATTTCAGCTGGTGACGGGTATGCAGGAGATCAAGCTGAACAACTGCGAAAAAGAGAAACGCTGGGACTGGGAACAGATCCAGGCAAAACTCTTCCGTGTTAGTTTAAAAAGTCTTTCGCTTAGCCAGTATCAGAATGTGGGAGCCCTCTTTTTTATCCGTACCAAGGATATCGTAATTATTTTTCTCTCGGCCTCGCTGGTACTCAAAGGAGAGCTTACGCTGGGTATGATGCTTGCCATTCAATACATCCTCGGCCAGGTGAACAACCCTGTAGAGCAGATGGTCAGCTTCATCCGGGAGGCACAGGATGCCGATATCAGCATGGCCAGGCTGGACGAGGTTGGGACTCTCAAAGATGAAGAGGGCCCGGATGACGCAATGGTTCGGAGCATTCCGACAGAACACAGCATCCTGATTAACAACCTTTCATTTCAATACGAAGGACCACACTCCCCGTTCGTACTTCAGGATCTGAATCTGAAAGTCGCGGATAAGAAGATCACAGCTATTGTAGGACCAAGTGGCAGTGGGAAAACTACCCTGATCAAACTGATACTGGGCTTTTACCCGCCTGTGGAAGGCTCAATTTCTGTTGGGAATCAGCCTTTGCAATCCATCTCACCCCGTTATTGGCGCAGCCTGTGCGGACCAGTCATGCAGGAGGGATTTATCTTTTCCGATTCCATTTCCAGCAATATCACCATGAGCCGGGAACATGTGGAACCGGAAAAGCTAACCCGGGCGATCAGAATCGCCAACTTAACCGAATTTATTGAATCGTTGCCAACAGGTCTCCAAACCAAAATAGGCCCCGAAGGACATGGCATCAGTGAAGGTCAGAAACAGCGGATTCTGATCGCCCGGGCGGTCTACAAAGATCCGGAATTTATTCTTTTTGATGAGGCGACCAACTCCCTCGACGCAAACAACGAACGCGTGATCATCGACAACCTGAAAGAATTTTTCGCCGGGAAAACAGTTGTCGTCGTAGCCCACAGGCTAAGTACGGTTAAGAATGCCGACCAGATCGTGGTTCTCGATCACGGTTCTATTGTGGAAAAGGGTACACACCAGGATCTGATAGCCGTAAAGGGAGCCTACTATGAATTGGTTAAAAATCAACTTGAATTGGGATACTAAGATGAAAAATCACACGCCTGATCAGGGAAAATACAGTCCGGAAGTAGAAGAGATTCTGCACAAACAGCCCGCATTACTGGTGCGTAAAGGAATTCTTCTGCTCGCAATCCTTGTGGTTCTGATCCTGGCAGGTTCTCATTTCGTCAAATACCCCGACAGGCTGGCTGCTTCCGTTGTAATGGATACACTCTCCTTCAGCGATTCTGCTTGTTGCATGGGAGAACTGATCCTTACCTCTGCGGCTGCATCGATTGTGAAGCCGGGACAGGAAGTTGTGATGTCGTTGCAATCCGGTCGCGAAGGCACACCGGTGGAGGTGAAAGGAAAAGTCTTAACTGTTCTCCCAATGGGTGGTGGAGATTATTTCAAGGTTTTGATCCGGCCCGATACATCCATAAACGATTATGGGTTTACAGGAACGGCTTACATCATGATTGGGGAGACGAGCCTGCTTTCTAAAATATTTAATCCGGTTCTGGCGGTTTTCCGTTCCGCCGACTAATAGCGAAAGAGCATTATGATAATTATCAGGGAATTAACGAAAGTGTTTCAGGCCGAGGATGTTCAGACCATGGCCCTGAACAAGGTGAATTTTGATGTCAGTCAAGGCGAGTTCGTTGCGATCATGGGCCCTTCGGGTTGTGGAAAATCCACGTTGTTGAATACGATCGGGATGTTGGACGAGCCAACCAGTGGACAGTATGAATTTCTCGGACATAACATCTTTGAGCTGCCGGAAAAAGAACGTACGGCGATCCGAAAAAATAACATCGGATTTGTGTTTCAGAATTTCAACCTGATCGATGAACTGAATATTTTTGAAAATGTAGAATTACCGCTCATCTATCTGGGAGTTCCAACTCCTGAACGCAAAATCAAAGTGACAGAAGTTTTGGAGAAACTTGAGATGGCTCACAGGAAGAAATATTTTCCCAACCAACTTTCGGGAGGTCAACAACAGCGGATTGCTATAGCCCGGGCACTGGTCGTGAATCCGGTGCTTCTGCTGGCCGATGAGCCAACCGGCAACCTGGATTCACTCCATGGTGACGATGTCATGAATCTCTTTATCAACCTGAATGATGCCGGTACAACCATTGTAATGGTTACCCATTCGGCACGCGATGCGGAGTACAGTACACGCATCGTGAACCTTTTCGACGGACAAATCGTGTCAGAAAGATATTAACCCCCAAACCCCCTAAAGGGGGCTTACTCCCGCCATGCGGGGCTCCATCTCTTCAAGGGGAGAGTCAGGGAGGGATTATCCACGAAGTGAATAAGTCCCCTTTAGGCCTGTCCCGAGAACTCGGGGGGATTTAGGGGTTTAAATCCTGATGGTAAACACCGTGTTCCCTGGCGAAGACTGTACCGTAATGCTGCCCCCATGAAGCCTGATGATCTGACGGGAGAGACTCAGTCCGATCCCCGATCCTGATTGCTTGGTAGTAAAGAAGGGGACAAAAATGTCGTCGCCCAGCTCGGGGGGGATTCCTCTCCCATTATCCAGAACCTGCATCACCATCTGGTCCTGAACTGAATGAGCCTTCAGCTCAATATACGGGGATTCTATATCCTCCAGGGCTTCCGATGCATTCTTAACAAGGTTGATCAAAACCTGCTCCAGCAGAGCGCCGTCGGCACTTATAAAAAGCGAAGGATGCGAATTGATCCTGAGGTCGATACCTGTGCCTTCAAATTGGGACTCAAACAGAAAAATAACCCGTTGAAACAGATCCCGGATGTTGACTATCCTGAAATCGGGCTTCGGTAATCGTGTTATACTCCGGTAGTTCTGTACAAAGGTGATCAGTCCCTTCCCACGGGAATCTATCAGATCAAGCCCTTTGACAGTTTTCTGAAGGATCTCATCAGTAACCTCCTTAGGTTCAATTAATTCAGACGGATCTTTGTGTCTTAGTTTCTTTGTAATGGTACCAACAAGAGTCACAATGGGCGTCATCGAATTCATGATCTCGTGAGTAAGCACCCTGATTAGCCGCTGCCACGATTCAATCTCACGCTCCTCCAATTCAGGCTTGATATTCTGAAAAGAGACCAGGTGAAGCTCTTCGTTCATCGCCTTAAATTTGACCTTTTTGGTAGCCAGCTGGATCAGTTCACCCTCCAGAATAATGGAGATCAGTTTTCGGTCGTTCGACTCCAAACCAATCAGCATTTCACTGAAGCCGTCTTTGATATTATTGAGTTTCCTGAGGTTTCGTAGCACCTGCATCCCGAATATTTTCTTGGCTGCCTCATTGAAAAGTTCAACAGACCCGTCTGTTTTAAAAGAGATAAGTCCTACAGCTGTTTCATCCACAATAGTTTTAAAATAGTTATTCTGGATTTCATTTTTAAGCCTTGCCTGCTCCAGCTTTTCGTTGATCAGGTCGAAGTACATATAAAGCGGACTGAACTCGTCATGTTTGGTTCGTTTAACATTGGATGAGACAACTTCGCCGCTCAGGTAAAACAGAAAAAAATTCTCCAGCTTCTTGTTGATGGAGTTAAGGTATCTGACGAGGATAATTACCTGAAATACAAAAAGAGAACTTACAACAATGATCACAGAATAATTTGGATAGATAAAAAAGGAGAGGCACAGGATAAAACAGGTGAGTGAGATAAGTACCAATCGGATGATCAGGTTATAAAAATACCTCTTAGAGACCATACCGCTTCATTTTATTATAGATCGTCTGGCGTGAAATACCAAGTTCCCTGGCTGCGCTGGTCATGTTTCCCATATGCCGGAGCAATGCTTTACGGATGATCTCTTTCTCAAAATCACCGTATGATCCGTTCATTTCTGGCGGCATCGTTTGGCCGGGCATCTTTTTCAGATAGAGGTCCTCCGGTTTTACCGTATTCCCTTCGGCAAGGATGACCGCTTTCTCAATGGAGTGCTCCAGTTCCCTGATATTTCCAGGCCAGGCGTAAGTCCGCATGGCCAACAGGGCCTCCTTCGCAAAGGAGAGCCTTTCCCGATCATACTTGGCCGCTGATTTAATCAGGAAATGTTGAGCCATCAATTCAATGTCACCGCCCCTCTCACGTAAAGGGGGCAGGTCGATTTGAATGGTATTGATACGAAACAGGAGATCCTGCCGGAACAACCCCTCCATGACCAATTTGTCCAGATTTTTATTTGTGGCACAAATCAACCGGATGTCGATGGGGACAATCTTGTTGGACCCTAAGGGAATGATTTGCCGCTCTTGCAACACATTCAATATTTTGGCCTGCATACTCATGGAGAGATTTCCGATCTCATCAAGGAACAGGGTTCCGCTTGAAGCAGTTTCGAAGCGTCCGATCCTGTCCTGCTTGGCATCGGTGAAGGCTCCTTTTTTGTGTCCGAACATCTCACTTTCAAAAAGCGTAAGAGGGATAGAGGCCATATCTACTGTGATCATGGCTTCATTTGAGCGGGAGGATCGTTTATGTATCTCCCTGGCAATCAATCCTTTTCCAGTCCCATTCTCCCCTGTAATCAGAATATTTACATCAGTTTTGCTTACCTTTTCCACAATCTCCATCACACGGCTCATCTGAGGACATTGTACGATAATCTCCGAATACTGGTGATCCAGTTCAGCTGTAAGCTGGTCCTGCCGGTTGCGAAGCTTCTCAATCTCCTTATTTGACTCCCGAAGTTTGAGGGCCGTCCGTAACGTAGCCAGTAATTTGTCGTTATCCCATGGCTTGATGATAAAATCGACAGCGCCATTCTTCATTGCTTTCACTGCAAGCTCAACATCGCCATATGCCGTCATCATGATGACACTTAGTGAAGGGTCTACCTTAAGAATCTCCTTCAACCAGTACAGTCCTTCATTACCCGTAACGATACCAGCCGAAAAATTCATATCCAGTAACACAAGGTCGTAAGATAAACCTTGCAGTGTGCTTACAATCATATTCGGAGTTTTCAATCCCGTAACAAGGGAAAATTCATCTTCCAGGAATAACTCCAGTGCTTCCAGGATTTCTTTGTTATCTTCAACGATGAGCAGATTACCTTTTTTAGACATAGCCTCGCTTTTTACACTTCGTGATAATAAGTGTCCAAATTTAATACATTTATTGTCAAATATTTGGACACTTTCAAAAATATTTTTTTAGTCATTGTACTTATTTCGCTGATTATCAACATAATAATTTTTTGGCGCGATTTTTGCTATAATATCGTTCTACACGAACACTGCTAGTTTATTACACTGGATTGGGTTATAAATAGATATTTTTATCGACCTGATCCATCATTAAACAAGACTGCCTGAGAATGAACCGACGGATTGAAGCAACTCAGAATTTACTTGAAGTTATCCCCGACATCCTGCTATGGATAGACAATGAGGGTAAATTGCTGGATTATCATCCAAATAATCATGCCTTTTTGTTTGAACGGGAAGGTGGTTCTATCGGTTTGTCATTGGAAGAGATCTTTAACCACGATCTCAACAGTCAAATGTTGCTAATGGCTTCGAACAGCCGGGAGAAGAAGAAACTTCAATCAGGGCAGATTACGTACCGGACTCCTGAAGCGGTTTCCAGATTTGAATGCCGGATCGCTCCTGTTGATGAACACTCTTATATCGTCGGATGGAGAGAGATTACGCATCTGAGTGAATCAAGGAAAGGGGATCTGATCAAAGGCAACAGCAAAGCCACACTGATACTCCTTACAGAGAACTCTCTGGAGGAGGCAATCAGGAAATCCTTAAAGGTTCTTGGGAAAACATACCAGGCGAACAGGATCACGCTGTTCAGAAATCATTTTGATCCCGACTCGGAAGAGGTGTTTATGACTCTCCAGCATGAATGGTCGCACCAGGATGTGATTCTCAGCCTTGATAGTCTGCAGTTGGTTAATATTCCGTATAACCCCGACCTTACACTCTTTTATGAAACACTGAAAAACAACACCCCGGTTATCGCAATTACACAAGACCTGACACCAAGTGCACAGGGTTTCCTTCATACACTGGATGTCCAATCGGTTGTTATTATGCCTGTGTATGTTAGAAATATGTTCTGGGGCTTTCTCGGTATCGGAGATTGCAACTCACCCCGTGTATGGAAAGAGGAGGAGGTTAGCGCAATCAAAGCCATATCACTGGTTCTTGGCGCAGTTATTCAGAAGCACAAGGATCAGGAAGAACTTACCATAGCCAGGCTTCACGCGGAGGAATCGGACCGTCTCAAGAGTTCAATTCTTGCCAACATCAACCACGAACTAAGAACGCCAATGACAGGAATCCTCGGCTTCTCCGAAATTTTATGCGAGCAGCTGAAGAACAAGGAGTTCCAACAGATGGCGCAAAATATTCAGATCAGTGGGCGCAGATTACTTGCCACGCTGAACAGCATGATCGAACTCTCGCAGTTTGAAGCAAAAAAAGCACTATTCAAACTGAAGGAGACCAAACTCAATGAAATCATTCTGCTTACCTGCGAGCCCCATCTTGCCGCTGCGAAACAAAAAAAGCTCGGGTTTGAAATCTATATGAATGAATCGATCTTCTCGTTTATCGATGAAAAACTCTTTGCACAACTCCTCAATCACATCCTTGAGAATGCTGTCAAGTTTACAAATTCGGGGAAGGTCATCATTGAAACAGGGAATCGTTGGGATTCTGGAAAATCCTGGTCCTGTATTACGGTTACGGATACCGGCCCGGGAATCCCGAAAGAGTTCCATGAGCTGATATTTGAAGAGTTCCGCCAGGTTAGCGAAGGATATAACCGCAGTTTTGAAGGAAGCGGACTTGGGCTTACGTTGTCAAAAAAGATCGCGGAATTGATGAATGGCAGGATTACCATTGCCAGTCCTGAGCATCAGGGCTCCACGTTTATAATCTGGTTACCCTCCAGCCAACACAGTATCTCTGAAATCCAGCCGATCATCATGGAGCAGGAGTTCTTCCCCGAGTTGGTTAAATTCGAGGATCCTGACCCCCTGATTGCCCTCCCATCTGTTCTTATTGTTGAAGATAACCGCCTTAACAGTGAACTCATCAGCATTTATCTCGGCTCCACCTACCACTGTACATTGGCGTGTGATGGGGAAATGGCCGTAGAGCTGGCCCGAAACAAACATTATGAAGTAATCCTGATGGACATCAACCTGGGAAATGGAATCGACGGTATGGAAGCCACACGCCGGATCAGGGGCATCTCAGGCTATCAATCCACACCCATCATTGCCGTGACCGGATACACCATGGATTCTGACAAAGCGGAGATCCTTGCCGCAGGATGCTCCCACTACCTCCCCAAGCCGATTGACAAAGGCGAACTTTCCTCACTGATCTCCAGTCTCGTCGGCAAAACACGGTAAAGGCTCCGGGCTCAGAGCTAAGAGCCAGGAGCATGGAACAACGTGTAAATAGCAAGAAGCCAAGAACCAAAAGCCAAGAGCTAAACGCAAGGCTCACAGGTGTTTTTTGACTAACTGTTGCGTTTATTTTATGTTTTTTGACATTTTCTTTTCGCTTCCCTTCAGTATTCCTTTCATCTTCGCTTCGTCTTCGCTTCATCTTTCCTTCATTTTCTCTTCCCGGTTTCTGATTTCTGCATTCCAAGATCCAGAACTTCCCTTCCTTTTTGAGTTTATCCCCGGGAAAAATTCCTATTTTTACGGGATAAACCGATGGTATGAAGAAATTCCCTTTACACTGGCAAATCTTTGTCGCTCTCATCCTTGGAATTCTCTATGGTGCTTTCCTCAGCGACTATGTGGGATATGTTGGCTGGATGGGAGATATCTTTCTCCGTGCCCTCAAAATGATCATCATACCATTGGTGGTAAGTTCGATGATTTCGGGAGTGACCAACGTTGGCACGTCCGAGAATCTCGGCAGGCTAAGTATGAAGACTTTTTCCTTTTACATCCTCACAAGCCTGATCGCGATTCTAACAGGCCTGATTGCCGTTAACATGGTTAGGCCAGGCATCGGAGCCGACCTCGGACTCAAACAGGCAGTGACAGGCATCAGTGCTATTGAAAAACCTTTTTCAGATATTCTGCTGGAAATCATTCCAACCAATATTTTCACTTCTCTTTCGAACGGAGAGATGCTACCTATCATTTTATTTTCCATACTCTTCGGATTTTTCATCATTACGTCAAAAATGCTGTCAAACAGGTTTGTAAGGAAAACTTTTGATCTCTCATTTGAACGGATGATGAAAAATCCGAAGAGTATGGAAAATAAAATGATAGGTAGCATCTCTCCG
>Ga0351834_1098_pt1 | contig 15859 bp, 11 predicted proteins | sample BONcelHFGM3001C6_FD_206754 | JGI IMG/M metagenome (GOLD analysis project Ga0351834, IMG submission 206754) | Enriched cells from coal bed in the Powder River Basin, Montana, United States - BONCAT cells FGM rep1 HSBNCT.FGM.300.1.C6 ... | reverse complement strand
TACAAATTTTCCCACCATCACTCCTTTCTCCCCTATGACCTTGACCATATAAATTCCGCTCTTCCAATCGCTGATACTAACAGTGGTGTTTGGTTCGGTGATTTCCTGTTGCAGAAGTTGCTGACCGCTGAGGTTCAGAATGGTCAGCGAGCCAATGATTGGTGTTTCGATCGTGATGGTGGTGGATGCTGGGTTGGGGTAAATAGATACTTTTAATTCCTGTTTTTCATTGATTCCAATACTAATGGAGTCATACTTCATAACTGTTACTTTATCTGAATATCCGTGATCACTATAAGCAACATATGGGACACCAGATGTACTTAATGCAAGACTCATAAAATCAGCTCTCCCTTCTGAAAAACCTGCTGCTCCTACATTTACCCAGATGGTGCCATCGAATTTCATTACAGTGGCTTTAAATGAATTTCCATAATCAGTAAAAGCCACATAGAGTTGACCAGATGGACTAAATGCAAGGTTTACAAACAATGCTTGACCATCAGAAAACCCTTCATCTCCGACATTCAACCAGTTAATACCATCAAATTTCTTTACTGTGGCTTTATGGGAATATTCCCAATCCTCATAAGCCACGCAAGGCTGACCAGTCTGACTAAATGCAAGTCTTATATAGCCTGCCACAGCTATAGATATTCCTGCTACTCCAACATTCACCCAGTTGGTGCCATTAAATTTCATTACGTTAGCTTTATTAGAATTGCCAGCATCTTGGTAAGCCACATAAGGGAGACTATCAATGGGGCTGAAAGCTATGTTAGTAAATTGAGCCCTCCCTGATGAAAAACCTGCCGCCCCTACAATTAGCCAATTTGTACCATCAAACTCCATTACGGTAGCTTTTAGGGAATTCGCCTCATCCATAAAAGCCAGATAGGGATTACCAGTCGGACTAAATGCAAGGCTTGTAAACGAAGCTTCACTAAAAGAAAAACCAACATTTCCGACATTCACCCAGTTGGTACCATCAAATTTCATTACGGTGGCTTTCCCAGAATTTCCTCCATCTTGATAAGCGACATAGGGTTGACCTGTGGGGCTGAAAGTAAGTGTTATGAAATTAGTACTTCCCGCTGAAAAACCCGCAATTCCCACAAACACCCAGTTGGTTCCATCAAATTTCATTACGGTGGCTTTTTGATTATTCATTCCATCCCTGAATGCCACGTATGGTTGCCCAGAAGGATTTAAAGCAATACTTGTATAACCAACTTGCCATAATGAAAAGCCTGCATTCCCGACATTCATCCACATATAATCCAAAGGGGAAGATTTGTCCCACGGTAGCTGGGCACTCCCAGTAATCGAGAGTAGGCTCATTAACAGGATTAGAAGTCGTTTCATATCAACCAGTTTTTACTTTTTAATGAACTTCCCCACCTGCACTCCTTTATCTCCGATAACCTTCACAATATAAATCCCGCTTTTCAATCTGCTGACATCAATGGTAACGGTTGGTTCAGTGCCCTTATGTTGCAGGATTTGTTGACCATTGGGATTTAGAACCAAGACAAGCCCATTGGTAGGAGTTTCGATAGTGATAGTGCTTGATGTGGGATTAGGGTAGATTGTGAAATCAATGATTTTATCATTTTCATTTATGCCAATTGTTTTACAGGGATCACCCCAGTGTGGATAGTTTTCGGGAAGAAGTATGTTCCCAAGTGCGAAACAATCGGGTTCAGTTGGTATTTGTTCAACGCACCAATCGGATATATCTTGATTGAAATGGTAATTATAACAGAACATGGATTCCATATTCATGACTTTACTTACGTCCCATCCACCTATGTAATGATTGAATGCAGTGCCAAAGAACATCTGAGTCATATCTGTAACACCACTTACATCCCATGCCCCAAGGTCTTGATCGAAATAGAAATCATCACCAAACATCACCGACATATTTGTTACATGGCTCACATCCCACGACCCAATGTCTTGATTAAAGGAACTTAATGCGAACATCCATGACATATCGGTTACACCACTCACATCCCAATTTCCTAAATCCTGATTAAAATGAGCATCTTGATGAAACATCCTACTCATATCAGTCACACTGCTGACATTCCAACACCCAATATCTTGGTTAAAATCGTTTGCTTTTTCAAACATTTGGCTCATGTTCTGAACGTTACTGACATCCCATGAACCAATGTCTTGGTTGAATCTTCTTGCGTCATAAAACATACTTTGCATGTTAGTCACATTACTTACGTCCCATGAACCGATGTCTTTATTGAAGACGTAATTAAGCCTAAACATCCCAGCCATATTCGCAACACTACTTACATCCCATGACCCGATGTCCTGACCAAAATTGTTGTAACAGAACATATAGGACATGTTGGTTACACTACTTACATCCCATGACCCGATGTCCTTGTTGAAATAACTTTGATAAAACATATAAGACATGTCGGTTACGCTACTTACATCCCATGACCCAATATTCCGATTGAAATTATCTGCATAAAGGAACATTGCTGACATATCCGTTACATTACTAACATCCCAATTACTGATGTCACCATTAAATGAATACCTGTTGTAAAATGCACTATCCATATCTGTAACCGCACTCACATCCCAATCTGGCATTGCACCATATTGGCAACTGTAACATAATCCGTTGAAAGGATTTGTACTAAGGCATTCATCAATGGCTTCGTTGAAGTTAGCATCGGTAATAGGAGGCTGGGGAAATGAAAATGTGCTTGCAGGAATACAGAAGTTTATAACTACAAATATTTTGATTGCCTTTCTCATGCTGGCTTACTCTTTGATAAATTTTCCCACCTCTACACCCTTCTCCCCGACAACCTTCACCAGGTAGATCCCACTGGGGAGGAGGCTGACGTCGATAGTGTTTGTATTGATCTCTTGTTTTGTTATTTCTTTGCCTTGGAGATTCAGAATGGTCAATTCCCCTGGGTGTTCAGATTCAACTGAAATGAACGAACTCGCCGGATTGGGGTATAATGTAAATAGTTTGGAATTCAACTGATGTTCTTCTTCGCCTGCACCTGTTCCTCCTCCATTTATTGTTTTAAGTATAGTCCCGGCCTGACCCACAGCATACCCTGTGTTTTCGTCTGTAAAGCAGATAGATTCAAGATATTCAGTCACTCCGGTCGGCAGACCAGTCCAGGTTATCCCACCATCCTTAGTTTTCATAATCATATTATTATATCCTGCTCCGTATCCAGTACTGGTAGTTGGAAAAGAAATTGAGAACGCTCCATTCGTCGCACCGATGTTCTGATTAACCCAAGTTGTTCCATAATCTTCAGTCTTAAGCAAAACGCCCGGGTATCCCCCGATATACCCAGTGCTGGGATCAGTGAAATAAATTGAGAAGAGACTACTTTTTGTACCGGAACTTTCGGAAGTCCATGTTTCCCCACCATCAACCGTTTTCAGGATCCTGCTTGCATAATTAGGATTTGAATAAGTTCCCGTTGCAAAGCCATGGGTAGGATCTGAAAAAAAAACGGATCTGATATAAAAGGATGATTCTATTGCAGCGTACTTCTGGACCCAGGTTTCACCACCATCAACCGTCTTTAGAATAGCGCCCTTATCATCATTCCCGGCACCTACGGCAAATCCTGTGGATACATCTAAAAAAAAGAGTGAGAAAAACTTGAACTGAAACCCAATGATCGAATCAGGATCCAACCGGATCCATGTCTCTCCGCCATCAGTGGTTTTTATCATTCTTGGATTTTTTTGCCCCCTGCCAGCTGCATAACCAGTTTCAGTATTGAGAAAAAAAACAGTACAAAGTCCGCATTCCGTCCCGGAAGTCTGGGAGATCCAGGTTGAACCGCCATTGGTTGTTTTCAGGATGGTCCCATATGCACCAACAACATATCCGGTATCGGGTGCAGGAAAACAAATGGAGTAAAGTAAATCAAATGTTCCTGATTGTTGTTTGACCCATTGCCCTGCAGTAAGGTAAGCAAAACCAAGGAAAAAGGTTAAGGTTGTTAAACTCCTGATTGTCTGTCTGCTTTTCATTTCAGTTATAGTTTGATGAGTTTTTGGTAATTGGTATAATTTTCCCCTACAAGTTTTATCAGGTAAAGTCCTGCTGGAAGGGTGCTAACATCAAACAATGTCTCTCCGGGAGAAACCCTGCAACTAAGAACTGTCTGGCATTTATCATCGAAGATAGTCAAATCACAATTTCGGGTCATATCTGATATTTTTATTGTCACCCTTTCATGTGCAGGATTGGGGTATATGATAATCGTTGGTTTCTTGAGATCATTGATTGCCAGGTGAGTGGAATCATACTTCATCAAACTCAATCTTTGGGAATACCCAAGATCTCGAAATGCCAGTATTGGGGTCCCATTCGAACCGATTGCGAGGTAAGGAGAAGCAATTTGTGCCTGTGTAAATCCACCGCCACCGACATAATTCCATGCACTACCGTCAAAATCCATTACACTGGCTTTGTGAAAATAGGCATCATCAAAGAAAGCAATATATGGTTTTCCCTCAGGACTGATTGCAAACGATGGCTCGAGTGCATTCCGGGGAGTTGAATTCTCTTCACCGACATTTATCCATGTATAACCATCAAACCTCTTGACTGCAGTTCTGCGTGAATTCTCCATATCCTGGTATGCAATATATGGTTGCGAGTCAACAGGACTGCATGCAAGGTTCAGATAAAAAGCCTTGCCGGCCGAGATCCCTTGTTCCCCAACATATTCCCATGTGTTGCCGTTGTATTTCATGACAGAAGCTTTCCCAGCACTTTCACTATAGGCCAAATACAAAATGCCTGTCGGGTCAAAAGCAATTTTCAGTGAACCGAGCTCTCCTTGAACAATACTCTCACCTCCAACCGGGGTCCAGTTGATACCGTCAAACTTCATGACCATTGCTTTTGCAGTACTCCCCACCTCATATATACAACCAACCAGGGGTTCACCTTTGTCATTGACAATAAGGCTAATACTACCAGCGTCGGATGGTGCGAATCCCGTCGGACCCACATGCTCCCAGGATATCCCATTGTATTTTAAAATGGTCAAGATACTAGGCCATCCATCAACGTAGGCTAAAAAAAGTTCACCAGAATTGTTTATGGCCAGGTCAATCGATCTAAGTTGAAATCCATAATTAATAGCGGCTCCAATTGTATCCCAATGGATTCCATCATATGTCATTGCTTTCAAAACGGGAGTGTCTCCTAAGTATCCAGTGTATGCAACGAATGGTTGACATGTTTCACTTAGTACCAGCCTTAGTTTGCCCACATTGCTCAGTGAAAAACCTGCATTTCCAACGTACATCCATTGATAATCCAAAGGGGAGGATTTGGGCCATGAGTGTTGTGAATAAACAACAATTGAGTTTAAGAGCAGAAATAGAGAAATTAGTTTTTTCATAGTGTGGTTTTGTATATTACATAGCTTTTTATTATTTCACGAACCTCCCCACCTGCACTCCTTTCTCCCCAACAATCTTTACAAGATAAATCCCACTAGGAATGGCGCTTATATCAATTCTTGTTTGTGATCCGGTTGCCTTCTGGCGGATAAGTTCCTTGCCATCATTGCTAAAGATGGTGAGTTCTGAATGAGGAGTTGTTTCAATGGTGATGTGGGTTGAAGAGGGGTTGGGGAATATCCAACATCTCCTATTCTCGTACTCATTGATGCCAACAGGTGTGTAACAATAATGGTTTGAGGTATCTGAAACACATCCGTTAAGCGTTACCTGTGTCCAGTAACAACCTGGAAAAGCTGGATCAAGAACATGGATCTGGCTGGTGTCGTTGGCAAGAACAGATCCCTCGTAATACCACTGATTTCCAATTGATTCGCTACTATATAGTGTGTCTTCATTTTCGAAAACAGAAGGAGTGGATGGAATGGGATTCACAAGGAGAAAGAATTCGGGGGAAGGGAGGCCATCTCCGCAGAGGTTGTTTCCCACGGCGATGATCTCTCCCGAGGAGGCCTCAGGATCAAAGTTCACGAAGATATGATTTGTGTATTGGCCGGAAAAAATGGAAGCTCCGGGCGGTAAATACCAAGCGTATGCGAGTGCATTTTGAACCGGATCAATCGCATATTCGATTCCGGATTCTCCAGCACAAACTATGGATACACCATAAATACTATTGGCGCTGCCAGGCAATGAATCCACCATGACTGAAAAACTGGTAGGCGTAGCTGCAGAGCAGCCATTTGGGGTCATGTAATTAACCGAAACCTGCTGATCCCCGGCCACATCCCATGTAACCGTCAGGGCATTAGTCCCAGAACCATAATGTATAGTCCCTCCCGGGGAGATGGTCCACTGGTAACCGGTCATCCCGCTTTCGGTTTCATAGGTATAATACCCTGAATTGACACAAAGAGAGTTTGAACCTACGACAGACGGAGTAGGGGAAGCAGTCACTGTTATCGGGAGTTGAGAAGGGTTCCCATCACAGTTTCCTGAGCCATAGACAGTCACCTCCCCACTTTGGGCACTCAGGCTAAAACTGACAGTGATGGTGTGGGTTCCTGAACCGGAAGTGATGGTTCCTCCCGGGGGAAGGGACCAGATGTATGTGGCGGCGTTGGGAATGGGGGCGACAGAATAGGTATATCCACTGGTACCCTGACAGATTTGGGTTGAGCCTGAGATAAAACCTGCGGGACCAACCGAACAGATGGAATCATATTTCATGACACACGCCTGGCCTTGGGGGATCATATGCAAAAAGGCCAGGTAGGGCTCTCCAGAGGGACTGAATTGCAGTTCGGAGCCAGAAGTATAGCTGCCCGAAAATCCCGGAGGGCCCACATTCACCCATTCGGTTCCATTGTAAGTTTTTACCGCTTCAATCCAGGATGCTGTAATATCCATATAGGAGACGTAAGGCTCTCCCGAAGGACTGATTGCCAGGCTGGGGTCATAGGCATAATCAGGTGATATTCCACTCGAGCCTATTGTATCCCAGTATATTCCATTGAATTTCATTACCGACAGTCTATAGCCGTAAACGCTGTCACAAAAGGAGATATAGGGTTCACCCGCCGGGCTATAGGCAAAGCCAATGTATGCAACGGGTCCCAGGGTAAAACCAGGGTTTCCAACATATACCCAGTTAGCTCCATCATATCTCAGCACAGATGCTTTGGAAGAATTTCCCTCTTCCGCTACGGCTACAGAGGGCTCACCAGCCAGGTTGAATGCCAGACGAACCCAATTACCCATACCGGCACAGAGGCCATAAGGCCCTACAAGAGACCATGTTGAACCGTTATATTTCATCACGGCTGTAAAGTGAGTATAACAAGTTCCCTGAAAAGCGACATAGGGTTCGCCGGATGGACTGAAGGCAAGATCAACACAGTAAGCCACTTCAGGCGTAAACCCCGCAGTTCCAACACTCACCCAGCTAATGCCATCATATTTCATGACGCTACATTTTTTCGCATGTGCCGAGTCCTGAAATGCCACAAAAGGCTCTCCAGCGGGGGAGAAAGCGAGACTGGTATAGTCAACAGGTCCATCCGAGAAACCAGCCGATCCCACAATCTCCCAGGCTGTTCCATTGTATTTCATGACAGATGCCTTCCGGCCCTGCGAATAATCCTTGAATGCCAGATAGGGCGTCCCCGAGGTATCAAAGGCAAGACTCAGCCACCTGGCTTGATCTGGCGTAAAACAGGCGTTTCCCACATATTCCCAAGCATTACTTAAAAGCGGGGAGTCACCATTTGTTGGTTGTCCCCACAAAAGAGAGGGGAACAACAGAACGAGGAAAAAGGGTCCTATTTTCATAAACTACTGTTTTACAAATTTTCCCACCTCTACACCCTTCTCCCCGACAATCTTCACCACATAGACTCCACTCTTCAAGTCACTGACATCGATGGTGGTGGTTGGTTCGGTGATTGCTTGTCTCAGCCTTGACTTCCCTTGTAAATCCAAAATGGTCAGTTCGCCTGGGTGGTCTGTCTTGATGGATATGATAGAGCCGGATGCTGGATTGGGATAGATCGAAAGAGATACATCCGGGGCTTCATGGTAATCTACCCCAACCAGTGTGAAACAATCCGACGCCCAGGGTGTCCCCCAGACTTCAGATCCTTTTCTATAATACACTAAGCTCGAGATGTATTCCCCGATAAAGCCAGAACCAAGGACTTCCCTTGTAATATAATAAGTATATCCCAATCCCTTTTCGCAGTGAAATTCTTCATAATACTGCATGTCAGGCCAGTTATCCCTCCAACAATTTTGGGAATAATAGTTATAATCAAGATAAGATATGGCAACCATCACCCTGTTTTCATGACTCCCGATCTTACGGAAGTACTTATGGGCAGAATACTCATCAAGCCTGATAAATTCATCAGGCAGCTTATTAAACAGTTCCAACCAGTACCAATTGGTCAGATCGATCGTTTCAATAATAGTATCGTGAATGAAAAAAGTATTGGGAGGGGGCTGTGGTCTATACTCTACGTAGCACCTTTCATATTTATACACAATGGAATCAACATCTCCATAAATTGTCTTTTCTAGTACGGTTTTCATTGTATGATACCAGTGACCCCAGCTATTCTCATTATCATAATGGAACTCATCTCCGATATCGAAATCAAACATTTCCAGTGCGGGAACCAATTGGATTCCTATCTGAAGATGACTTTTCCCTGCTAGAAAATATCGTGTTGTGTCGTTCGGGAACAGATGAATATCGAACCACTCCAGTAAACCCAACAGTTTCCCCAGAACGATTTGTTTCCCGTTCATGATGTGCGGAACCGAATCCCCACCAATATTGTACGCTTGAAACGATATCTCTTGAACCGAATCTTCGACCCCCAGCAGAGTGTCAGCATAGATTTTGGTAACGGATGCATTCAGATGACGCCCATAGGTTAGGTCGCAGCATTTCCAACTGTCGTAAAGCCCCGCCTGGGTCTTGATCACAATAGAGTCTAAGGTTTGATTGAAAAAGATAATGTCTCCGTTTGATCTTTTCAGAATTTTTCTTCCCAGGACTGAACCCCCTGAAGTATCGGAACATGCCAAGAAACCCGGGCTTGGCCTGATCGCGTAGAATGAATAAAACAATGTGTCAAAACCGATAATATCCGTAGAATCTGTTCGGTAAGCCTTTAAGTTCGCCAAACTATCCTGATGGAAAGTCACCCCTGGAGAACAGATGTTCTGCCACTCCTGTGCCATAGTCAGGGCAGGAAAGAAGAGCGTAACAAGCCAAAACATTGAAACTCTAAGCAGAGAATTCATACCATTACGAAGCCTTAACCCAGTAAAGATAAGAAGATATTGAATATGTTCGAGGGATATATGAAATTATTGCCTCCCTCCCCCTCAAGTGGAGGCTTAACCTCCACCTGTGAAGTGCAATGGCCGGGAGGCATCACGGAAACGCCTGATGGTTATGAAAAAGGTTCAATAATTATTGTGATTCCTGCCTTTTTTAAAATTCTTCACCATTTTCCCGAAATCCCTGTCTTTCTTGCGCCGTTCAGCAACTGTCGCTTCAAAATGCTCTTTTTCCCTTTCCATTTTCACGTAATTCTCATACGCCAAAGGATCCAGTTCCCCGCGATCAAGCGCTTCAATCACTGCGCATCCGGCTTCTGTCATGTGGGTACAATCCGTGTACCTGCATTGGCCCGAAAGCTCCAGGATGGCCCCGAAGGTCCGATCCAGCCCACCCGCAGAATCCGTAATTCCGACCTCCCTCATTCCGGGATTGTCGATCAGGATCCCTCCCTGGTCAAGCAGGAACAACTCCCGGTGGCTTGTGATATGCCGTCCTTTCTGAGTGCTGGCACTTATCTGGCCTGTTTCCATCAGCCTGTTGCCGGAAAGGTTGTTGATCAGCGTCGACTTTCCAACCCCTGAAGAGCCAAGCATGCAATAGGTCTTGCCCTTTTCAAGGCCCGATGCCAGTGTCTCAATTCCCGACCCAGAGGCATTGCTGACGGCCACGACAGGTACTTGCGGGATTCTTTTCCTGACGGCATGCATGATTTCTGCCAGTGCACTCTCGTCAATCAGGTCAATTTTATTGAGAATGATTACCGGGTTAATATCCGAGACATAACATATCGTCAGGTACCGCTCGATCCGGTTGATATTAAAATCCCTGTCAACCGCCTGCACGATCAGGGCATAGTCAATATTCGTCGCGATGACTTGCTTCTCGCCGTACTTCCCGACTGCCTGCCTTTCAATCAGGCTCTTTCTGGGAAAAACGGCATGAATGAGCGCTTTCCCGTCGTCGTATTCCGAAATGGCCACCCAGTCGCCCACAGCCGGAAAATCAGACCTTTCATGAGCCGAGAAACGCAAACTCCCGACGATCTCCGCTTCATACTCATCCTTTGCGGACCTGACAATATATCTTTCCTTGTGCTCTGAGATCACTCTCCCGACACCAAACGACCCAAGATCCGAATCTCTTCGGAAAGTCTCCATCTCCGCCCGATATCCCAGATCTTCAAGTGTCATCTCCACTGTTGCTGTTTCCCCTGTTTTTATCCGCTAAACTATTGAAAAAACGAGAACCCAGACAAAGGATCCTGTTATTTTCCTTTCCCTGGGTTCTGGTTTTCCGGGTGCCACGTCTGCTTCCCCGTGAGCCTCTCAGGGGACTTGAACCCCCGACCTGCTAATTACGAATCAGCTGCTCTACCAACTGAGCTAAAGAGGCGTTTTAATCTGGCGGGTTTGGTATGGTAGGGGCAGGTTCCAAACCTGCCCCTACAACCCGTTGCTGTCGGGATGAGAAGACTCGAACTTCCGACCCCCACGTCCCGAACGTGGTGCGCTAGCCAACTGCGCTACATCCCGATTCCCCTGCCAGAGGAGTGAGCTCCGGTTTTAGGGAGGGCAAAAATACAAAAAATTTTATAAATCCGCCAGCCAGTTCCCAAGTCGGTCAAAACCCTTGACAATTTTCGGACAATATTCCTTGACGAAGGATTCATGTAAACTATTCTCCTGAAAATTGTTCATTGCCGCCTCAAATGCTTTCTGACCATCGAAATCAACGTAAGCCATCCTGGCAGTCAGTTCATCACTGTTCCGGGCAAAATCGCTTCCGGGGAGCACAGCTACCCCTGTTTCATCCAATAGCCGTGTGGCCAGCTCAAATGAATTCATGATCCCCCGGCTGGCCAGTCTCTCCTTATAAGGGTCAAAATTTGGGAACATGTAAAACCCTCCCTGGGGCAGGGGAACATCCAGACCCATCTCATGGAACCTGTCAGTCATGAACCGTGCAATGGCCTTCAGGATACGGCGCGAATGATGGAGGTAGATGTCGAGTTCGGGATGGTCTTCAAAGGCGGTCACAGCAGCATGCTGGATCGGGGCGGATGTGGATGTGAAGGTTTCGCTGGCAACTACGGCCATGGCATCCAGCAGCCAGGAGAGATGCTTTGGGAACGAGAAGGTACCAAGCCGCCAGCCACCTGCTCCGCACCATTTGCTCAGGCCGCTGCTGATGATCGTGCCTTCGGGGTAGAACCTGGCGATGGAGACGTGCTGACCCTGATGATGGATCATGCCATAGATCTCGTCTGAGACCAGGATCACTTTGTATTTTCTGGCAACTGCTGCCAACAGTTTCAACCGTTCGATCGGATAGGTATACCCGGTCGGATTCGATGGGTAGTTCAGGATCACGATACGCGGACGATCCGGGTCTTCGCGACAAATGTTCTCCAGATCCTCATAACTAAGCCGCCAGTTATTCTCTTCCCTCGTAGAAGCCCACCTTACATGACGGCCGATGATGTGGGCTTGGGGAGAGTAAGAAACCCAACTCGGAGTTGGAATAATCAGATCACCATAATAGACAAGCTGAAGCAGAAAAATCAACTCCTTGGAACCTGGTCCGATCAGCACATGCGAGGGATCGGTGTTGAGCTTCTGGGTCCTGAAATTGAACGAAGCCACCGCTTCCTGCAGGGCGCGTAGTCCCTTTACCGGCAGGTAATCTTTCTGATGGGCATTCCTTCGGAGGGCTTCAACCACCAATTCGGGGACCGGAAAAGGTGATTGTCCGAGACCAAATTTAAAGACCTCCTTTCCCTCTTGTATTAGCTTGTTGCTCTTTTCATTGATTGCCAGCGTGGAGGATGTTTTCAGCCCTCTGACATTCAAATTCAGGTTGATATGAAGATGTTCCCTTTTTGCACGCATGAAAAGATATTGTCCAGCTAAATTAAGTATTATATTTGAGGATTGCCAATAAACCCAGGAACGATGACGAAGCAAAAGAAATCTCTCGGGATGTTTACCCTGTCGATGATCAGTGTTGCCGCGGTACTTTCAGTACGGAATTATCCCAGTATGGCCGAGGAGGGGTGGTCGATGATTCTATGGTATTTTATCGGATCCTTTTTCTTCCTGTTACCACTGGCCCTGGTAGCCGCCGAACTGGCATCGGCATGGCCACAGGAGGGTGGAGTATACGCATGGGTGAAAGAGGCCTTTGGGATTAAAACCGGTTTCATGTCGATCTGGGCTGTCTTCATCGAAAACATCCCCTGGTATCCAACTGTACTTTCTTTTATGGCCGTTACTATAGCCTATATTTTCAATCCGGCCATTGCAAACAACCATATCTTTGTTGGGAGTGTTATGCTTGGCCTTTGGTGGGGACTCACCCTGTTGAATTTTATGGGGCCTAACCTGGTAGCCCGTTTCAGCTCCTTAGGCACTATTCTTGGGTCTATTGTTCCATCTGTCGTTCTCATCGCATTAGGCATTACCTGGATGGCAATGGGAAAACCCAGTCAGCTTCCCCCTTTCACCTTTCAGGAGATCCTTCCCGGCAAGTTTAATATAGGTATTCTGGTTTATGCATCCTCTATCCTGCTGATGTTTGCAGGCGTGGAAATGTCGGGCTACTATGCCAGCCATGTCGACAATCCGCAGAAAAAATATCCGCGTGCAATGTTAATGGCAACCCTGTTGATCTTTCTTTTGAGTGTATTTGGAACCTTACCTATTGCCATGGTCTTTCCAACCGATAAAATCAGCCTGACAGGAGGAGTTATCCAGGTGATGGATACCATCTTTATCTCCCTCGGCATGCAATGGGCGACACCAATCATGGCTGTGATGCTGGTCTTAGGTGGAATTGCGCTGATGAGTACATGGATGATGGGCCCGCTCACCAGTATGGCACCTATTTCCCGGGCCGGATTTTTGCCTCCCTTCTTCAGGAAACAAAACAAACATAAATCGCCTGTTGGCCCCCTTCTGGTTCAGGGAGCTTTATCAACCCTGTTAATACTGGCTATGGTGTTCATTCCAAACATCAACACCGCCTATTGGATCCTCACCTCCTTTACTACCACCCTGCTGACCCTATACTATCTCCCTGTATTTGCAGCTGTGATCAAGCTCCGGTATACACAACCCAATACACTCAGACCTTTTAAGATATGGGGAGGAAATTACGGGATCTGGATCATCTCCGGGATTGGTTTTCTGGCAACCACCTTTGCCGGGTTCATGGCTTTCAACAAACCTGATGGAATAGATATGTTTTCCAACGTGGAATATATGCTGATTATGATCATTGGAACCGTTGTCTGGATGGTGCCTTACCTGTTGTTTCGCTGGTTTCGCAGGCCATGGTGGAAAACAGATCCTGAAGATTAAACCTTCTTGTTCACGAAGTCCCAGGTTGTTGATGTGGCGAAGGGCATACAACCCATCTTACCAAAAAGCCATGCAACCCATGTGCATCAATGGAAGATTATTGCCAGTTTCTCCTCAAACCATATGTTACATTGTTCCACGGCGGGGTGAATATTCGCATGAGCCACCTCAACGGTCAGCACGCAGTCATTCGTCGGATTTAGTTTTGTAATCATGCTGGGAGGCGTTTTAGGATGATTACATGATAAAAATACAGATTTCGTCGACCGGATTAAATTTTTTATGCATATATTTGATATACGTAAGATACCTTCGTATATTTATGGGTTCAAACACATAGGATATGAACACCGATTATCTTTGTCCTCATTGCATGTCACACCTGGTATGTTGTGACCACCTGATCCTTACTCTTGAATCAGAAACCAGCGACAAAAGGGGGTTGTTAATGATGAATGTAGGCCTGGGAGACTACTCCTACAGGAACCACCCGTCCCTGGGTATTGAAGATGGGGAAACAGTGGAGTTTTTTTGTCCTGTTTGCCGGGCAAACCTGAAAGTACCCGACATCAATGATAAATTAGTTCGACTGATCCTCGACATGAATGACGGAAAACGCTTTGATGTCTATTTTTCGCGCGTTGCGGGAGAGCACTCGACATTTAAAATTGACCAGGAGGATGTCATTGAGCAATATGGTGAAGATGCCAATGCCTATGTGACATACTTTACTGCCAAACTAAAGAAACAGATGAGCCAATCCTGAACGATCGGGTTAGAGAGCACTGAGTTTTGTGGCTAATTCTTCAACCGTCACATCCGGACTGATAACCAGCAATGGTTTCAGGAAATCAAGTGATCCTTTTTCCCGTTTAAATCTCTCTTCACCTCCTCCTGTGATATTCAGCATGATTACTGCATCAGGTGATACGGACTTATTGTTAACAGCTTGAATCAATGATGCTGTGGCAACCGCGGCAGCCGGGTGTATGTCAATCCCTTCTGTATCCTCAAAGAGACGGGCCGCATCAGCAGCTTCCCGGTTGGTCATGGACACCAACTCCCCGTCTGTGTCCACCATGGCATCAAATAATCCCCCGATAATCCCCCAAGGTGGTTTCCTGTTTGAGAGAACCTTGGCACTGATCTCCATCACCTGTTCTCTTGCCTGCTGGTCATCCTGAGGAAACAGTTCCCTCGATCTTGCTTTCCATGCGTCAACCATCGGATGAAAGGGGTAGTTTTGAGAGAGAAATAATTTCATCTTGTGCGAACCAAAACGACCATCGGCCAGTAACCGGAGATTTGCTTCCCAGGCTGCAATGGCACCTGTTCCGCTGCCAATGGCCTGGAAATAGAGATCGGGAATTCTTCCAATAGTGTTGGCAGCAGAGAGAACCGTTGTTGCCATGCCATCTCTGCGTGCGATATTTTTAGCTCCACCTTCGGGGATAAATCCATCAATCTGACAAACCTTGTTAGAGAGGTGAATGGCATCGTAATAATCACATCCGGGAGGAGGTGATATCAGGGTAACACAATCCCTGAGGGGTGTGTCAAACCAAAGGGCCGACAGCGTATCCGAAGGGACTGAAAGAAGAAGCGGGATGTTATTGTCAGAACAAACCCGGGCAAACGCCCTTGCAGTGTTACCCGCCGAAGCCACAACCAGGGTTTGGTGTTGTTCTGGTCTGAGTCGTGCACATACCGAAAAGGCCTCTGTTTCCTTAAATGAGCAGGTCCTCATCAGGGCACCCTGCTCCGGCCAGTATCCGCTGAAGGTGATGTAAAGGTTTTTCAGTCCCAGTTTCTGCGCAAACTTTTCACTTTTAATCGTAACAGGTGCCGATGAACCCTCTAATATCTGATGAAGCGGTAACCAGTCACCAAATTTATAGATGCCGTAATGGTCATCGTTCAATTCAATTTGTATCTTATCATAAACACTCGATAGAAGAGAAGGCTTTGGGTCTCCCGGAGCGTCAAGGATCCATCCATTATCTTCAAAGGTGTTTCCCGTAATGGGAGATATGAGATGGTACCGGGTTGGGAGTTGAATTTCACGCATGGGATGAAGCTGGTTTATTTCCGACAAAAATACGGAATTTGGGAGGAAAAAGATACTTTTGCGAAATAGCGATTAGCGATTAGCGAT
>Ga0351834_1093_pt1 | contig 16725 bp, 15 predicted proteins | sample BONcelHFGM3001C6_FD_206754 | JGI IMG/M metagenome (GOLD analysis project Ga0351834, IMG submission 206754) | Enriched cells from coal bed in the Powder River Basin, Montana, United States - BONCAT cells FGM rep1 HSBNCT.FGM.300.1.C6 ... | reverse complement strand
AAGGGTACAATATTGACATTCATGTTGTGTGCTGGTATTGCTAAATACCTTTGTTTGCTCTTGCTCCAGACGATTGGAGACACGTGAGTAATAACTGGAGTACGCGTGAGTTGTTCGAGCAATTCAGCTATCCCGATTACTCTCTGTGGACGAGCGCACTGATTGAGTTCAGGATAAGATACGAGACACAGATAACAAGCAGCATAACCGTACGGCAGCTTGAGCAAGCTGGCATGGACGAAAAACGCGAGTATTACGACTGGGTTATTGGGTGGATGCTTGCCAAACGAAAGATCGGTTACCTCGCTAACTACATTTGTGGCTTGTCCAATGAACTCGAAGCTTCAAGGATCGATCTTGAAGTAAATAAGTACCTCTCAAAGATGATAATATCGGCACGTAGCAGTTTCTGGAATGAGCGAAGCACCTCCATCGACGCTTGTTCTTCCGATGATTTTGGAATATCAGAGGAGTTTCTGTATGAAAACAGACGTGGTTCCAGGAAACACGGTAAAGTCACCGAAGACGGTTATGATGAAGAAGAAAGCGTAGAAGAAAACGAAGAGGAAAATCATGAGTTTGACCCCTCCAGGATCGATTCCGATTTTGAAACGCAGCGCCAAACGGTATCAAGTAAGAAAAAAAAGAAAAACGCAGTACCTATAGATGCCTATGGTGCCCTCGCAGCGGACGAAGCTTGGGACATGGATCCGAGCAGAATCAGTGCTGATAATGAAGAAGGTTTATGGATCAGAAAAAGAATGCAGGATTTCCTTGCATCCATAAGCCCGAGGAAACGAATCGTTTTTTTCCTGAAGGCATTCCGTGAAACCGCAACGGATTGGTTTGATTCAACCGACTGGGCACATCTGGAAGCACTTACAAACCTGCCTGCAAATGAGATTAAGGAAGAGATAAACGAAGAGTGCAGGCTGAACCCAGGTAGTGAAGTTCGCTCGATTCGAAGTTTGTATATAGCAAAGCTGCTTGGTCTGAGCAGGAGCAATGTCGACCAGATTTACAGCAGAATGTGCTTGGAAGTCCGATCGTTGCTTGAGGAACCGGTGAGATAAGATGAGCCAAACACTATGCAAAACCGAAGTGATTAAGCTGCCTCAGGTCAACATGGAGAGCGTTCAGCAAGTTTTTGCGTCTGAGCTTTGCTTCATTGAGCATTGCAGAAGACACATTGTAAACAAGAATGATGTTTGGATCGATCTTATTGATCCACAACTTGTCATATTATCAAGAATAGTTCTCGAAAAATCAACACGAGACATGATTGACTCCGTAAAAAATGGTCCATTAGCGGATTTGTACGCAAAAACATTTAATACAATAATAACAAATGTGATGAAATCCGTAAAAATGCCCTTGTATTCTGTTTCCTACTCGGGTTCATTCATCTTCTGGCTGACAACTGACGGTATGGTTACTATCAGCAGGGGTGGAGTGATTCGAACCGCTTTCTTTCCAGGGACGAAATTGGATTCGAAGCACATCAAGTTTCAGAAGGCATGGCTCTATGCTGTCAGAAATGTAGTACAAACCCGGTCTATGCATCAGGAGAGGATGATGATGATCAGCGAATCCAATTGGAGCAAGCCTCCTGGTTTCGCAGCAGACGTGGATGGACATCATGGTCTTCTGGATGCGAAACCAGGGTGGAAAAGGAAGGATGAGGGCTTTGCCGGTACATGATGATGAAGGAGTACGCGGGCTGATTGAAGTACATAAAGCCTGCTTCAGAGCCAACGTATCGGAATGGATGATGAAGCCTCCTTCAGGTGTTTCTGAAGAAAGTGCGTTTAATGCACTCGTTCACGCCGGATACCTTTTCAGGTACACAGGAAAGCCTGTTCTTCATAAGAGTACCATTGATGTTCGAAAACTTGTTCTGGATGCTTGCCTGCACGCATCTGCCAGGGACCTTGTCACCGAAGCAAAATATCATCTAGTAAATATCTCTGATAGGGACCTGCAGTCTGAAGATGAACCGCTTTCTCTCCTTACCCAGGAAAGGGATTTCACAGAAGCGTTCCTAGAGGAAGCGGTAAGGATCACCCATCTGCTGGCTGCCGCCGAGGGTGATGACATTCGCAAATCGCTTGCGCGAGTCGGCCTCAATTCACTTGAATTTGATCGGCTTCTGGAAGAAGGGCATCCTGATATTGCCGTAGTTTTGTCAAGAGGTATTGATTACCTTCTGGATGGCTTTGTCGTTCGTCCTTCCCGTTCCCGATGCTGGTGGTTCTACAAGAATTCAGAGGCAAAGGCCGGGAGTGATTATAGAAAATCAGAGGTTGCTGCTGGCCCGGAACTCAGGAAAAACATTATGACAGTGATTTCTAGCGTTTTTAACAAACCCTCTGCAATATCCTTCCCGGGAGTAGGAATTTCGGCCAAGAGACATTCTCTTCCGATGGCCGCCGCAGATAACGAAAACCTTTACTCCCCTGTTATTGTCTGGAATGGTGCAGTTAGTACGCTAGGCACTCCACTCTCTGAAGGGAACTTCACTGAAATGGAAGCAGGGGGATCAACCCTTGCTGCCCGTCTCAACACAGCCATCGGATCCGATGGCGGCCATGTGTCGGCCCAGTGGATTCTTGAGGGAGATGCTTCAGGTCTCCCTTCGGGATCCCTCTTTTTTCTGATTGAAAAGGCAACAGGGAGTGTTGTCGGCGCAGGGAGCCTTGGTAAGGGCAATCCAGCAATCGCTACCCTAAGAGAGGGAGATTGGGGTGTTTTGAAAAAACATTGCCAGACCGTTTCCGGCCTGGTGTTGCTCATCGTTTCCGGCAAATGATGGCGGGACTGCCTTGGCTTCTCGATCATGACGCATTGAGTGAACTCTCTTTATGGAGTCTTCAAAGAAACTCTCTTCTCCACTTTGGAGAGATGGTTGATACTATCAGCAGCTACTTTCATGGCTGTTTGGAAAGCCTGTGCGAGAAGCTACCTTCAGAAAGCCGTGAGTGGTTGATGGACAGGCTCGCGGAAGAGTACCTTCTGGCAGTTGCCACTGAGAAAATTGATCCTGATCTGATCTGGCCTCCGTTGTTGGGAAGAAAACCATTCACTTCCACCAGAGCCGACTTGTCTCAACTTCTCAGACACAACATGGCTGTTTCAATGTTTCCGCTTGCATCGGATGAAAGCTCAGAAGCGGCACACCTGTGGCTGTTTTTGGATGAGGAAGGTGTTCTTACGGACGGGGATGACAGAAACCTCTTCACAGAGGGCAATTCGGAAATCACAAACCATTCTGGTGTTAAAACATATGTCTCAACAACCGAAAGTACACGAAGCAAGGGCATTTCTGGTAGATCATGGCAACTTGCGTTTCATGTTACGCTTATGGCCATGAAAGAACATGACGCAATAGTTCGGGACAACCTTGCCAGAAAGTGGATGATAACCGGACGGGTGTCAAACACACAGGTTGAAAGAGTTGACATAGGAGCCAAGACCCATCTTGGGACTTCCAGAATGTGGCTTGTTCCAAATGATAACAGCCAAGACCTGATCAAACATAGATGTCGCCCGGTTCCGAGTATTGAAGCAGCATGGAGCCAGATACTTGGATACGGTGTGAAGGAAATCGGGCGTTCGCCATGGCCGGATGATCCGGTTGTGCTTCATACATTCATCAGTGCGGCTCTTGGTCCTGTCGTTGCTTCAGTACTGCTTTCGAGAGTAAAAAAAGTTGTTATCTGGCATACTGACAATGAAAGCATTTCAAGAAAGCCGGCGGAAGCAGTAAGGAATATCCTTCTGAAAAACATCAAACCCGAAGTTGAGGTGCAACCACTGCGGGAAATCTCTTCAAGAAGTTTGAAAGAGGCGGAGCAGCAGCTTCGCGAGGCACTGCAAGAAGATCTTTCAACGGGAAAGCCCGTAATCTTCAACATCACACAGGGTAATAGACTCATGGCCCTTGCGCCGCACAGCCTCGCGCGGGAAAGGGGCAATCTCTGGCTGGTATACAGGGACATGGATGCTCAAGACTTGGACTTTACAGCGATTAGATACGATTCTGGCGGTCAGGCTGAGACAATGACACTTGATGGTGATCCAAGTTCAGCCAGAGTGAACTGGGGTTATCTTCTGAGGAAACCATCCACACAGCCCGAGCCGGACTGGAATCAAATCCTGAGAGAAATCACAAACATAGAGGATGATGATTCATAACGCATATACATAGAAAGACGGAGTTTGCTTATCAAGAATTGGTCGAACAGAGTAAACACTGTTTAGGGAGGATAGTATGCCATACCTGTACGGCGCTTCCATTCCTGGAATTCAGGGATTCATCTATGAGACAAACATGCTTCGAGAGATTGCCGGAGCAAGCGAGCTTGTAGAAGATCTTTGTAATAGAAACGGTGATGTAAGTTCTTTTCTTAAAAAACATAGTCTTAATGATGTAAAATGGCTTCTTAATGCCGCTGGTAACATCCGATTCACTACCGATGACGAAAGACTGGTACAGATATTGGTTGAAAAGTGGCCAGCAACCGTCGCAGCCAAAGCACCGGGGATCACTATCAATCAGGCGGTTATCAAATACCAGGGTGAGCTTTCGGGACAACATCTCGATGAACTTGAATGCAGATTGAGAGTACAGAGGAACAAAACCGATCATTCTGATTTCCAGGGGCTTATGGCGATTGAGCGAAGCAGAAGGACTGGCAAACCTGCAGTGGAATGGAAGGATGACGGCCTTTGGGATGCAGGTATAAGGGCAAAGCACATAGAAGCGGCCAAGGATGTTCCCAGAAGTCTTATGAGAAAGATAATTCCTGAAGGATGGGCAGAGAACACAAAGCATTACACCAGATTCCCATTCGAAATGTCAGACATCATCGGAAATAGTGAGTCGAGTTGGATTGCGGTGATTCACGCTGATGGCAATAACCTGGGAAGGATTATTAGAAGTGTAACACAGTGTGCGGGTGCTGCAATGCAGAAAGTTCTGAGCAAGTTCTCCGATGATGTCAGCGGTGCAACTCTTCAAGCCGTTCAGGATGCGTTTTCTTCAGTCATTGAAGAACCAAACTCCGGAACAGCAGAAGGCAAGTATCCTGTGCGCCCTGTGGTGATTGGTGGCGATGACATTACCATCATATGCAGGTCAGATCTCGCGCTGAGTTTCACAGAAAGTTTTCTTTCAGGTTTCCGAAAGCATACGACTTTTGCTCTTGAACCTCTCGTGAAGGAATACAATCTCAATATCTTGGATCAGGGTCTTACTGCCTGTGCTGGCATTGCCTTCGTAAAGGACAGTTATCCGTTTCACTATGCCGTTGAACTGGCTACAGGCCTTTGTGATTTTGCCAAGAAATCGGCTAAGAAAGCAAACAGCATCCTCACACCATCTTGCCTGATGTTCCATAAGGTTCATTCAAGTTTTGTAGATGACTTCGAAGCAATTGTGAAAAGGGAACTCAATGCCAATGGAGTCAGGTTTGATTACGGGCCGTATTACCTAGCCGATGAGGGACCTGAAGGTGCGCCTACTATAAGAAGTCTTATTGAGAATGCAGAAAGCTTAAATCTTTCTGGTTCACCTCGGTCAGGGCTAAGACAATGGCTCACTTCTCTTCATCGCAGCCGCCGTCTTGCAGATCAGGACATGGAAAGGCTCAAGGTAGTTCATCCTGAATTTGTACATCTGCTTGACCAGGCTGTAGTTAAACGCGAGGACATAGACTATGCCCCAGCTTACGACTGGCTGGTCACCGCATCTCTGATTCGGGGAGGAGACTGAGATGTCAACCGTCATCTACTGTATTCGCATGTATTCTGAATGGCACTGCAGTTCAGGCCTCAGCACGGGAGCAGGTGATGATCTTCTTGTGATCAGGGATGAAAGGGGTCTTCCCTTTATACCAGGAAAAACACTGAAAGGCCTTCTCAGAGATGCTGCAGAGAAACTTTCAGTTCTTAACCACCTCCCGGATGACTTCACCACTACACTATTCGGCGCTCGCACAGAAAGCGCAACCGAAAGTTCTGCAACACTTGGTGGAGCATCTACACTTGGTGTTTGTCACTTTTCCAACGCCGAGCTAACTGGGAAGGCTAAGAAGATTGCTGAGTATAATGGGTTGCATCTTCTCTATCGAAGCAGAGCATTAACCTCTGTTGACCAAGCAGGATTAGCTGTGAATAAAACTCTAAGAAGACAAGAAACTGTTGTTCCACTAACTTTGTTTGCAAGAGTAACAGGGGTTCCCAAAGAGCACCGTGAAAACCTGGAGAATTGCATGCGATTCGTCAAACATTTGGGTGTTAACCGCAACCGGGGGCTTGGAAGGTGCGATTTAGCCCCTAGCAAGGAGGTTGCGGAATGAGAAGGTATGATTTCAACTGCACTCTTCTGGCTGATATTGTTCTGAACTCCGGAACCGCGACAGAGGGAAGTGCAGACTGTCTGGATTTCATTCCTGGAAGCAACTTCCTCGGCATAGCAGCCAGAGAGTATGAAGCACTTCAGAAGGAGGGCATCGCATACAATGTGTTTCACGGTGGTGGTATCCGATTCGGCGATGCGCATCCATTCCAAGAGGGTTTACGTGCCCGAAGAGTTCCCGCATGCTGGTTTTATCGAAAAGGATCATCTCTCGAAGAAGAGCCCGCATGGGTTTCTCACTTGGTAACAGAGAGTGAGTTAAAAAGACTCGAAAATGAAGGCACTCAGTTGAAGCAGGCCAGATCGGGGTTTTTCTTCGAGGACGGAGCGCTGATAAGAATTGAAAAGTATTTCTCACTGAAATCGGCCCAGAACAGGGAAACCCGGCGTGCCGAAGATGGGAAGCTTTTTGGCTATTCAGCATTGCGGCGGGGCTCCATTTGGCGGTTCTCGATTGATTGTGACAACGAGGATGCCGGAGAAAGAATCGCTTCGCTTGTAGTAGGAGTTCATCATATCGGCCGTTCCCGAAGCGCTCAATATGGAACCGTAGAGATCGTCCTTGTAGGCTCAAATGACTTTGCAGGGGATGAACTCATCTCGGGTGAGGTGGTGCTCTATGCAGACAGCAGATGGGTGTTGCATAACGCTCATGGCAGAGCAACAGTGGTTCCATCATCGGTAGCATTGGGACTTCCTGCTGGGTCAGAAGTTCTTTGGGAGAAATGTCAGATCAGGCGTTTCTGCTACGCTCCATGGAATCACAAAAGAAACTGCCGTGATGCTGATCGTGTCTGTGTCGAGAAAGGTTCAGTTGTAGTAGTGAACCTTAGTGAGCCATTACCCGAGCAGCATTTCTTGAAGGGAATTGGCTCATACAAGGCTGAAGGGTTTGGTTCAGTTGTTGCTAATCCTTCTTTCTTAGATGCTAATGAAGCTGGAAGATCAGTGGTAACCATTAGGAATTGCCAGCATAAACTGATTCATAACTCTGGTGTTCGGGAATCGGATCAGTCAGACCTTCTTCTGGAGGAATGGTTGTCATCCCGCAGGAATGTTCTTGAAACTGAGGAGCGTATCCTTCGTGATGCCAATAATTTCGCAAACACTTACGGTGGCCACTTCAAATCTCTTACAGCCAGCCAATGGGGGCAGATCCGCTCAAGAGCATCAAGAGCTGTAAGCAATGAAGAGCTACACAGGCTTTTGTTCGAAGAACCCTCAAAGACTGGCAAGCAGGGGAAGGAACTCAGTGGTGACCGCCATCATTCTGGCCTTCTTGTCCATGGCAAGACTGCAAAGGCTTGGGCAAAAAACGCAGAAGGGCTGGAACTCAGAAAAATTCTCGAAGCTGAGTTGTGCAGTGAAGCTAAGAGGGAGTACGGACCCATTTACGCTGTTAGACTTGCTGCGGTAATGCAAGCTATGATAAAGAGGAATGAGAATAAAAGGAGCAACTCATGAGCGGGACTGTTCTGCCTATCAGGTATACCGCCAGAGTGATGATCGAGGCGGATACACCTATCACTGTTGGCACGGGTAGAACCGGGCTTGATACTGATGAGCAGGTTGCACTGGATGCAAACATGCTCCCAGTAATACCTGGCACCGGCTTGTGTGGCGTACTGAGAAGCATGGCGAAAGGTCTTGTCAGCAACATTGAAGACATGTTCGGTTTCCAGGGAAAAAACAGCAGCGAGGGATGCGGTTCGAGACTGATCATCTCCGATGCCGTAATGGTTGGGGAAGGCGGTTTGCCTCAGGATGGACTTTCCCGAATAGACTGGAGAAGTGGATTTTACTCCAGGTTCAAAGCGTTGCCCATACGAGACCATTGCCGGATTAGTCACACGGGAGTTGCTGACGCCGAGGGGAAAGGCAAGTTTGATGAACAGGTTGTTTTTCGTGGCACCAGGTTCATCTTTGAAATGGTTCTGCAGGGAGATGAACAGCACAGGAATGATTGGAATAGCCTTTTATCATTACTTAGCTCGCCATTGTTCCGTGTAGGTGGAGGGACTCGGAAAGGTTTTGGAAAGCTGTCCACAGTAAAAATTGAAGAGAAGGTTTTCGACTTGACCCAGAAAATAGGGTTAAAAGAGTATCTTGAACAATCAAGCTCTCTTCGGGATCCAGTTATGAGTCCAGACACTGTTAGGTTTCAGGAGAGCATTGCGCGTGCAAAAGAAGGAGGTTATGTAGAATACGACCTGCACCTTGTCCCGGAGGATTTCTACTGCTTCGGTTCCGGCTTCGGAGACAGCGAGGTGGATGATGCGTTTAAAACTGAGGAGATCATCCGATGGTCTTCTAGCGGAATACCCTCATTCAGTGAGGAGATGATACTTGTCCCTGCAACTTCCGTGAAGGGAGCCCTTTCTCATAGAATTGCGTTTCACCATAATCAGATAAATGGTGTTTATTCGGATTCTTTTTCACTTGAAGTAGAAAAATACGATGATAATTATGCTGTCAAAACACTTTTTGGATATGCCAAAGACGATGACGGTGAATCAGGAAAACAGGGGCAAAGGGGGATAGTCCTCTTCTCGGATAGCTTCCTCAGAATAAAGCAATCCAAGATTCTTAACCATGTATCCATCGACCGGTTTACCGGTGGTTCGTTGGATAGTGCTCTTTTCGACGAGAGAGTTGTGGCCGATCATGAAGGCGCCCTTGTGATAAAGCTGGTAGTGGAAAAGGATGGTTTTGACCAGCTTGAAGATAGTATCAGGATTGCTTTCGAGAAGGCATTAAAGGACATTGCATCTGGACTGCTTCCGCTTGGTGGATCTGTGATGAGAGGGCATGGCAGTTTCACAGGAAGCGTTCTCCGGAATGGAAAGGAGTTATGATGCTCTCACCCTGCAGCTTCACAGTGCATCGCTCTCTCAAGGACATTCCAGAACTGTGTTATGTAGGCTATTATTGGCTTTCAGACCAGAACAAGGCAGAGCCAGTAGATGATGCTAAAGTTGATTTTAGCTGCTTTGAGAGAAATGGCCGCCCGATAAACCCCTTCATTGTGGAAGCCAATCTTTTCAGCATGGGAACTGGAGTTAGCGTGTCTGTCAGCCATTTGGACAATGAGTACCAAGTGACCGTTATCGACTGGCTCAAAGGACCTGATGCGGAAGTTTTGGAACACACCTTCATCGGACATCGCAGTCTTGGAGGGAAAAGGCTCTGCTTCAGAGAAGCTTGGATTCCTGTGCCGGATAATCTCTGTGAAGGCTTTTCGGTGCTAACTCCCACAATCGTTGGTTTCATCGGTTTTGCCGAGGAGGGGCTAAATGTATAGCAAAACGCCGGAAACGCAAAGCGGGTCAATTCCATCGCCTTATAATTTCGTTCCCCTCTCGAAAACAATCGTCTGTCCAGACTGGGCTAAAACAGTCAGCCAGGATGTTCCCTTCGCAAAAGGTCTTAGTGGGGAATTGCATGTCTCCATTGAAGCAATATCTCCAATATTTATACGGAATGGGGGTGCTTGGGATGACAAGGACAAGAAAGACATGCACTCGCCTATGCATGACTTCTTTGTATCAGCGATTGGGAAAACTGGGCTGAATAGATACATTATTCCTGGTACTTCAATCAAAGGTGTCCTGAGAAATGTTCTTGAAATCATCTCTTTTGGCAAGATGTCTCGGGTATCTGATCAAAGATACTCGCTTAGGGATCTTTACAACAGGAAAGCATACACCGATAAACTCACCAGCGGTGCTCCCAGCAAGCTGATCCCCATGTCCCAATCGGGATGGCTGAAGAAAAACGGAAAGCAATGGTTTCTGAAACCATGCAAATTTGCTCGCGTCGAGCAGAGTGATATTTCCAAAGCCGGTCAGGGGTTTCCCCAAGACCGTTGCAGCGCTGTCGACAAGTACACACGATACAGGGGCGCAATAGCCAATGTTCCGTTCTCGGTGAGTAGCCAAAGGATTCACTCTCATAAAAATGGGAGTATCAAAATAGTCTACGACAAGGTAAATACGCTCGGTGAAGGTTCTTTGACTGGCAACCTTGTTTTCACAGGTCAGCCAAACTATAAGAAACACATGGAGTTCATCTTCTATGATGAATGCTTGTATAATATTGATGTTACAAATCTGAAGAAGGATTTTGAGTTCATTCATTCTGACCCATCCTCAGGCAAACCGAATCCCGAATGGGAGTTCTGGAGAGAGAAGCTTGAACGAGGCGAGAGAGTACCTGTTTTCTATCTTACTGCTCAAGGAGAAGCTGCTTCTGGGACTAGTTTTCCGGAATCCATGGGGCTGGCTATGATGTACAGGCTGCCTTATGCATTAACCATAGGTGATGCCGTTAGAGAGACTAATCCCATACACTTTCCCAGGAATACGGATGAGTTCAAACCGGACATGGCAGATCTCATCTTTGGCTACTGTCAAAATGGGAAGGCTTTAAGGGGAAGAGTTCATGTCGGGCATTTTCAGGAAACGGAAGAATCTCTCTCAATAAGAAATGGGAAAACTATAGAGACTTTAAAAGCTGTACTTGGGAGCCCTAAGCCAACATTCTATCCAAATTACCTTGAGCAGCGTCACGTGAATGGCGTTCTTGTCGACAGGGAGGACTATGTGACCTACATGGACAAGGGCAAAGCCAGGGTGCGAGGATGGAAACGGTACCCCACCACAGCCCAGGATGACCAGCCTTCGGCTGCCACGATTCCGAAGATTCCCAATGACAATGAGGATATGACCGTGCTTTTCAGGCCCCTGCCTAAAGAAACAACATTCAGAGGGAAAATTCGTTTTCACAACCTGAAGCAGGAGGAACTCGGGGCAATTCTTTGGACATTGACATGGGGTGGTAATGGCAATTGTCATCACCAGATCGGCATGGCGAAACCACTGGGATTCGGCAGGATAAAGATCACTCTCGATATGGATAAGAGTCGAATTATCCATCCCGAAGAAGCACATATTGACCGCAGAGAAGCAGAACGTACCTTCATAGAGTACATGGAGAAGGAGTTAGGAGGTTCTTGGAAGAAATCGGAGCAACTGAATCAGCTGCTTGCCATGGCCGATAGTACTGTCCGTTCAAGCGTACCGCTGGAGTATCCAAAACTCACTGTAAAGCCTAATTTGAATGAGTTTGCGGTGTTTAAGAAAGAAAGAAAGGTTCTCAGGGCGTATCTTGAACCAGCCAAGAGCGGACAGGACAATAGCAGGCAGAAGTCTTCTGGAGCCTATGAATCCAATACTCGAGCCACTGTTCAACAGCATAATTCAACAGTTAGAACAGGTGAAGCGACGGAACCAACAGACCCTTTTGAAAATCTCATAAAAGCTGCCAAAAATCTGCAGCCGAAGGAATTGAAGAAAGAACTTGATAGAATCAACACTCTTGTTCCTGAGCAGCTACAGAGACTGAAGCTTGCGCTACAGAAACGAAATGATTGGTCTGTAAGAGACACGCTACGCGCCGAATTCTCTTGGCCAGATGCTTTGAAAAAACTTGATCTGAGAAGTCATACGAAGTGATGGACTGAGTCAAGCGAGAGGCTATCTGCTCATGGAAAAACACTTCATTTGCACTGCAGGAACATCAATTCTCGGTAATAAAGCTCGTGAGGCAACAGAACAAACCACAAGAGCCCTTATCAGAGAAAGAATTCAACAAGAATCTGGCTCTCCCGATTACCTTAGAAAACTGTCAGCTGAAACTAACAGCCTGATATCACTTGGTGTTACAGATGATGACAGAGTGACATTTCTCGTGACTGATACAGGGGTCGGCAAGGAATGTGCCCTTCAGTTGCAGGAAATAGTAAGATCAGAGTTTCATTGCGAAGTCGGTATTGAGGTTGTAATTGGCCTTCAGGTTGAAAACGCAAAGCTGTTTCGACACCAGGGCATATCCAACCTCTTTGAGACTATCACCAAGCTCAGGGCACGTTACCCGATCAGCACAACGCTCAATGTTACCGGCGGTTTCAAATCTGTTGTTCCCTATACGGCCCTTTACGGTCTATTTTTTCGGATAGATCTCGCTTACCTTTTCGAGTTCTCAAGTGAGCTTATCATGCTTCCGCCTGCGCCAGTTGGAGTTGACTATGAGAAGGCAGGGCAGTTGCGGGGATTTTTACTAAGGCTGAAGGAAGAAGGAATTCTTCCTCTGGAGGACTTTAAAGCTGCGATTGAAAAGGTACCATTTGAACACAAGGAATGGATGAATTGCTTGGTATGTCAGGAAGATGGCCAAGTGTATCTGTCCGCCTTTGGACAGATTGTGGTGGAGACCGCTCAGCAGCAGACTCTTCCTGTGCTTGTTTCCTCAAACGCCGAGAAATCAATGAAACATGCTTCAGGGAGTACCGAAAAACAGCTACATCTGATTCTTCAGAAAATAGGCAATCCCCTCTGGAGAAACACCCACATTGACGCTGGATGGAATGTCACAGATCTGCTGGTTTCAAAACCCGGCAACATAGGAGAGAGAGCGGCATTTTTCCTAAAAGGTGGCAAAGTACATGTATGTGAGCTCTACTACAGTCATGATGAGTACGAACGTCACCTTAGAACCAGGAACGTAAGTGACTACATCTCAACCCAATTCTCTCCGTATGTCTGCCCTGAAGGACTTGCAGACATTGAAGAAGCTGATGAGCTTCTTGTCAGGGTACTGAATGAGAATCAAAAACTTACTGACACCATTAAGACACTTGAAGAGAGCAACGGCCTGTTGCGTAAAAAAGCAGAGGAGATTGAAGAGAAGTGGGTGGTTGACGACGATGTCTTAAGACAGCTCAAGTTGCAGCTTGAGACTAGTAAGCCGCTAATAGAGCAAACTAAAAAAATGCAGACCAGCTTTATAAAACGGCTTAGGTTCCTATTTTCTGGAAAATTGTGATGGAAAGTCACGCAGTTCGGTTGGTAGATAAGACTCTGATCGACAGGGCTGCAGTGCAGAATGATTTTTAAGTGCGCCTACTAAGTATCTTTTATAAATTGAACCAGAGCTGTCCAAAACAGCACAGATTTGGTTACGGCCTTGTGACAAGCCAATAACTTAGCGTGCTGGGTTTTCGTTTTCTAAATCAGGCCTCCTTTTGGGAGGTTTCTTTTTGCTCCTCCTGCCGTAAGCTGTCCAATATCCCTACAGCCCAAGAAGGAGTTGCTCCGGAAGCGGCTCTAACGGCGGAGTCTTGAACGGATCATTCAACCACTCCAGCAAGTCCCTGTAAGTGAACAGGTTCATCCGCAACATCGAGGCCAGGGTGGAGAACGACCATCCCGAACTGGACATGTAGTGCATCCACTTCAAAAGAAGCAACGCTGTGAGAGCTGTCCAAACCTGAGTCAGTATCGCATTCTCATTTGTGCCCACAAAACTCTTGATCTTCAGGTTCTGCTTCAACAGCCGGAAGAACTCCTCAATCCGCCACCTTTCACGGTAAATCCCGCTGATCGTGGATGCCCCAAGCTCGAGATTGTTCGTCAGTATCCCTATCTTCTCCCCGGTCTCCGGATCCACGGCCCGTACAAGCCTCAGTGTGTCGGGACACTTCTTTGCATCCTTCCCCGTGAGAACTATCAATTCATCGGACAGTATGTGGCGCCGGGAAGGAGGAACCATCTCCTCGATCACGTGGAACAGCGTATTCCGCTTCAGCCGCGTTACGAAGAACACACCCTCCATGGTCCAGTTCCCGTATTGCTCGTAATCATTGTAACCACGATCCATCACAACAATTGAACCCGGCTTCAGCTTCTACTCCCTCAGAACCTTGCAGTCGTTCACCCGGGCTTCCGTCACGTGAACGAAGTCCGGTATCAAGTCTGCATTGTCCATGAGAACATGGAGCTTGATGCCGCCCTTCGTAGTACGGTACTTCGCCCAGGGGAACGCTGACAGCGCAAGGGTTATGGTTGTGGAGTCAAAGCTCATGAGCTTGTTTTTGAACCGGAATGGCTTCCGATTCTCAAACATCTTCCGCTCTCGGAAGGAACTGAGCGCCGAGTAGAACAAGTCACGGTAAAGTTCAGACGGCCTGTGCATGTTCGCATAGGACAGGGTTGATCTCGGAGGCGCTTTCTTCAACCCCAGGTGGCTGAGTTTTCCCACACAGCATGCAAGCCCGGTGCTAATCTCACGAAGTGAATCCGCCCTGGCCACCTGGCAGAACAGCATGGAAACGAACTGCGTCCAGCAAGCAAAACCCTTCGCCTTGCTCTCTGCCCTGTTCTGATTGACAAGTCTCTGAAACTCAGGCTTCGGGAACTGCTGAAGAAGCTGGTTGAACAAACTTGCACTAAGCCCCATATTAACCCTGCCCTTTCTTTTCTGAGCGGTTATGAGTTTTTGGTTCACACTTGAACTCTACTCACTCAGAATTGAAAGGGCACCCTACTTCTCAACCGAAAAACCTATCTTGGACAGGCTTGAAATTGAACAGTTGTGGAATAGAGTTCTGAATCTTCTTATCAGTTCCTTGGCTTCTGAGCCGATAAGTCTGCTTTAGGATGTAGTCTCAGCTTCCACCCCGCCAGAAGATCCTTCTTTCGAATCACGTCAACCTGATTGGATTCTGCAAACTGGAGAACTTCAGCAGGTAGTTCTGCAGCACGAACACAGACCACCCTCCCCATCAAACCTCCCATTGATCGGATGTGTAGAATGTCTTCCTTTATGATCTTTGCATCGCTCATTTGCAATTGTTTCTCGATCCGAACTAGAAGCTCTCGATGCTCCTGGGAGAAAAGCCCAGTCCGGAAAGGCGCCAGCAGATTTACTGTTGGTTTTCGATCCTTGCAATCCACAAGCCACAAAACGCCATTGTAGTTGAAGACCAAATCAAACTCAGCAATGGGAATTCGCGCTTGAAGGCCATGCATGGATCGGGCCTTGATTCGCACACTGCGTCTCACCATGCCCACGTTGAGTGAAAGTAATACTACTGCGGTCAGAAGTTCCAAGCGGTCACCTTTCTTACTGTCTCCGTCAGCATTCCCCAAGATTTCAAGGCAATTGCCCGGGTATTCTCCGCCATTCAGCACTCTTCTCATTAAAACATCATTGCAGGATGGCTTTAGCCGTAACGTCTCGCCTTCCCGTTCTACTTCTGCATCCCCCATCTGCGCTCGAATCAAGTGAATGGGATCAATTTCATCTGTGATGTGGGGATCAATCGGTTCTATTGTGGTTTGAATCTCTTCGTTCTCTACCCAAAAACGGGTAACAGTATAGTCACGTTCGAGGTAAAAACATGGTACATTCCGTCTAATAGCCCATAGGAGAGTAGCTGAGGCCATCAGTTTGTTTCCACCAGTGATATTTGCTACTACATTCACAGATGTATATGTATATTGGTCAAGCTTGATACTAATATCCTGAAAATCATCATGAGAAATTGTATCCAGTTCGACAGCACCCTCAGGTAGAATGCCTGTCCGATGAAAAAAAGCCTTGAGACGTTCAGCCGGTTGTTTTGACTCAATCTCGTTGTTGCTGTGAATCAAGATAAGCCGCTCAGGGTGAAAATGCTTCACAGCGAGAATCTGCGGCCACACTTGCCGACTGGCTAGGCTAATCAAAGTAATTGGATAACAATATGACATATCTTACCTTCTCAATCTTTTGAGGTCATACACAAACATTTACACTATCTCCAGAACAACCCCCGCCAGTTAGACGAGGGTCGTAATAGTTGCCGATTGTAAAAGATTATCATCCTCCACAGGCTTACCCTCCTGCTCCTCGATGTATGCTCAACCATCTCATTCATCAGGTTATCCTTACTTACGGCAAGGCAGCCTCGTGCTCAGAAATGCATGACCAAAAAAAATTATTTCGCAAGTACGAAACACATGCGGCAACACCCATGAGATGATTCGCTTCAACCATTGCATTACAGTGCCGATGTCCCTGTGCGGGTGATACGCCAGTAAGACTTGCGTCTTGCCTGCCAGGTTTTGAAGCTCTTTCTCCATTGTCATCTGGCGTATCAAGTCTCGCACTTGAAGTGCGACCTCTCCTTCCATACCTTCGTCCGGCACTTGGAGATCCACACAAGGTGATTCTTCATGTCGTGCTTCCTTTGCGCCAAGCCTATGGTGTCACATAGGAAATTTAAACCGTACATCGCCTGAAGGCGAGGTATATCAACATTCTACAGGTGATAATAAAATTACCTTTTCCCAATAGTCTCAATTTGGCACTGCAACTCTTGGTTCCTCGGACGCAAACCCGAAGAAACCTTGTCTCAATTGGGCAGCGCCATCGAGGGCGCTGCAACGCATGTTGGCTGACCAGGTAGAAGAGGCGGAACGTCTCAA
>Ga0351834_1077_pt1 | contig 16915 bp, 17 predicted proteins | sample BONcelHFGM3001C6_FD_206754 | JGI IMG/M metagenome (GOLD analysis project Ga0351834, IMG submission 206754) | Enriched cells from coal bed in the Powder River Basin, Montana, United States - BONCAT cells FGM rep1 HSBNCT.FGM.300.1.C6 ... | reverse complement strand
TTGCACTTGAGTCGCATCCACAGGCACGGGATTGCCGGTTTAAGGTTTTTTCGTAGTCAGTCTTATTCGGATGTTCAGACATATTTCCACTTAAACGGATAGATCCGAAATTTTTCATCCCTACCAAAGGAAGTGTGGAAAGACTATTCAACTGTGACGGATGACTGATGATGAGCTCTTTCATATTTTTGTGTTTTTGCGGATCAGAAATAGGTAACGTGTTTGGAAGCCCTGATTATCAAAGTCTGCATATTATCAATCCGGGGATTGATTCTGTCAGGAGGTGTGCTTGAATCCGGGTCGCATTCGGCCTGTGTTGCCATCATATTGGCGTTGTCATTATCCACACACTGGTGGCCCAGCATACAGGCATGTCCGACTTCGTGGGCCAGAGTTCTGGGACTTGGATGCGGTAACGTAAGTGTGCCTTGTACAGTTGCATAATCGGTAAATGTAACCTGGCAACCCAAGGCATCGGGCAGGCTTCTTATGATAAAACAGGTAACCGGACTTCCGTAACCCGTAACCCTTCGCCATGCTCCGAAAAAGCAAAGCAAGGCTGATTTGAACTGGAAAGTAGAAGCCGGTGTTCCAAGAGATGAATTGGCTGAAATACAGGGAACATCAAGAATATCGGCATCGCTGTTGCTGCCGTCAATAATAATCCAATCGTCGTTCACCTGCTCTGCTCCGGCAAATCCTGAGGAATATTTAAAGGGTTTTGAAGGAATTACCCGGACATTGCAGTCGCGTTTGTATATATCGCAGGCCATTTGCAGCAGGCTTCGGGTAACCTCGTTCGAAGCAACTACGCCCCCTCTTTCATCACGGAGAATTACTGTGCAAACCCGCAAAAGTTTTTCGGGCCGGATGCCTATGGCTCCCAGTATAAAATCAAACCCCGAAGCAGCAACTACAATGACTGTGGTGATAAAGTTCCAGATGAACTTTAAAATAGTTCCTACATAAGGAATTGAAAGAATCAGCTCTATTACGAACGCGATGGCAGAAAGAATCCAGCCAATTATGGATTCAATGGTAACCAGAATTGCATTAACAATAGTGGTTATTACATCCCACACAACACAAACTGCTGTGGTTATCCATGTCCATGCCACGCATACCACATTCGACACCCATGTCCAGGCTACGCAAACAATGTTTGATACCCAAACCCAGGCTTTACAAGCCCATGAGCAGGGCCACCAGGTGCAGCAATCCCGGTAACCATCGTCGCGGGTTTGGGTACATGAGTTATAACCCTGGTCTGCCGTCTGGGAACACTCCTGATGACGTTCCTCTCCCCATTCTAAACAAGTTGCCATAATTTCTTTCTTAAATTGTTAATTGAAGATCTGAATGTTTCAATCATTGAATGAAGCTCCTGAATTAATAAATAATTCAAGAATCTCCTGAAGGCAGATTTTGAACCTGTCTGCCGGCATTCACTTGACCACAATAAGAAATATCAATCCGGATTTTGTGCGGCAGGAACCTGAAAAAAGGCTTCAGAATATGTCTGCTGCACTTTTTCGTTTTCCGAGTTTGGTGGAGAGTTGTTTGGCTAACGCTGTTATCAACAGTAAATGCCGTCGTCATCAGCCAAATGGGTTAATCTGATGCAATAAACCAGATTGGTTATGATTTGGTTCAATCTGCCTGATAGCCAAACAGATACATTAACAAATATTTAACATTAATATGTAGATGTTTAAATGTTTTGCCTTAAGATGAGCTTTCACTGTATCAGCCGGAATCCGTTAACAATAAAAGGTCAACTCACATAATCGCCGTAAATTCATGGCAATAGTATCAAAACGTCGGCTTAAGTTTTTCTGATAACCCAACTTTAATTATCTTTGCTAAAAACCAGAACTTATGGGCATGATTTCAATTGAAGGTATGGAGTTTTTCTCCTACCACGGACATTTTAAGGAAGAACAGCTGATCGGCACCCGGTTTATTGTTGATCTGTTTATTCAGGTAGATACCAGTACCGCCGAGCACAGCGATAAACTTGAAGATACCGTTAACTATCTCGCTGTTTATGAAACTGTTAAAAAGGAAATGGACCAAAGTTCACATCTCCTCGAGCATGTTGCCCACCGTATTATTATGGCGGTGCACGAACAGTTTACGGATGTAACAGACGCAGAAGTGAAAATATCAAAGCTCAACCCACCGCTTGGTGGAAAAATTGACCGGGTTTGCGTTACCCTCAGCAGCGACGATATCTATGAGTGAAAGCACAAAACCAGACCTTAAAACCTGCCCGCGCTGCGGAAAGCAGTTTGAATGCCTGCATGCTCCGGGATGCTGGTGCTTTGCTTATACCGTATCCGTTGAAAATCAGAAAAAGATGAGAGAAGAATTCGACAATTGCCTTTGTCCGGAATGCCTGCCGTTGTATGCAGAAAATTCTCCCATTGCAGGCAATTGAGATTCATAGTGTTGATTTATAGCTTTTTGGCAGTTGCAAATATTTTTTTATTGCCATTTTCATAATTTAACTAAATTTGCAGCCTGAAAAGGTCTCGTGGCCGAGTGGCTAGGCAGAGGTCTGCAAAACCTTCTACAGCGGTTCGAATCCGCTCGAGACCTCAAAAACCAGTTCTGAAAAGGCTGGTTTTTTTGTTTTCCCCTCCTCCTCTCTGCATTATTATGAGATTATAATTCCGTTAAATTTCATTTAATATTTGCAAGTATTTACACGCGGTAATGACTTTCCGTTCATTTTAATCTGTTGTTAATTTTCGATGAACAAACCAGATATATGAACAGCGCAATACTTTTGCCGATACCGAAGCGATAAATCACTTATCAGCTCAGCCAAAAAAATACCCTGTTTTAGGTATTTCATTACCGATTTATGCAAACTACTTTTGCAGCTGTTTAATTTCAGTTTTACCTAAAATTTTCTAACGCTGTAATATGAAAACTCTTTCACTTTTATTGCTCATTTTTCTCGCGATGAATATTCTGAATGCCCAGGAAACCACAGCACCACAGAGTATTTCCGAATCGTTTATGAACCGTCCATCCGACAAAAAGCTGATGCTGGGTCTTTACGGACATGTTGATTACACCCAACCGCTCAATGATTCGCTGCGAAAAAACGGCAAGCTGGATGTTACCCGCCTGGTGTTGCTTATGAATTATAAATTCAGTAACAAACTTGAATTCTTCAGTGAAGTTGAGTTTGAGCATGTTAAAGAACTGTGGGTTGAGCAAGCTTTTATGCAGTATCGCTTCAACGATGCGTTTATGCTGAGGGGTGGATTGATGATTATTCCAATGGGAATTGTGAATGAATATCACGAACCTACAACATATAACGGAGTGAAACGCCCTTCGATCGACACCAGGATTGTACCTACCACATGGCGTGAAATTGGTGTTGGTGCCGCCGGGAACTTAAGTGCAGCCTCACTCAAGTATCAGTTATATATCGTAAATGGGTTTAACGGCTATGACGGAACAGGCAGACTTGGTGGTCCTAATGGATTCCGCAGTGGCAGACAACGCGGTGCTGAATCGTATATTTCATCTCCAAACCTTTCCGCAAAGCTTGATTTTTACGGCATCAGTGGCCTTAATGTCGGTCTGGCCGGATACTTTGGAAACACCCAATCAACATTATTCAACAACCTGCCAAAAGAAAATGAAGCGCTTCAGGCTCGTGCCGATTCATCGGTTGTAAATATGATGATGCTGGGACTGGATGCCCGATACAGTATAGGCGGTCTGGAACTAAGGGGGCAATATATCGTGAATTCAGTGAGTAACAGTGCAGCGTATAATGGTTTCACAGGCAAAGATCTTGGTTCACGTTTAAACGGCTGGTATGCTGAAGCTGCGTATAACCTTTTGCACAAAACCAGTCATTCAGCCACACCTCTTATTCTGTTTGCCAGACTTGAAAAATATAACCTTCACGCCGCAACTGAAAACGAAATGGTTAAAAACAAAGCTTACAATATGACCGAAATCACAACCGGACTCGGGTTTAAAATATCTGAAGGTGCAGTGATAAAAACTGACATTCAGCTTACCCGTCAGGAAGGAGTAAAGAAATTCGGATCTTCATTTAACGCAGGTATCGGCGTTAATTTCTGAAAATCTGAACCCGAATCTACCGCAACTTATTTTTCAATCTGTGAAATTTGAGGTGTAGCAGAAAATTACATTTTGTTGATTGATCGATTAAAGATTGGCGTTGATGATAAGATTCAGGGGATATTCCCCTGAATTTTCATAATAATGAACCATGAAAACCTTGCTGATAATTACATTTTCATTTCTGGCTCTTGCTTCCGGGAATCCTCGTTTATCTAAGGAAAGCATAAAAATGATTGATAAATCCGTGAAGGAGCTCTATCCTGAAAATAAGGCGGAATATTCTATGTTAAAACTGAATCTGCCGGAGATTGATGATCCGGAAATTCTTAACAGTGAAGGCAAGTGGTTTGCAGTTCTCGAAAAAGGAGAAATTCTGGGTTGGCTCAATATTGACAAAGCATGGGGCAGATACCACGAATTTGATTATGCCATGATTGTTGACACCAACTTTCAGATATCAAAACTTCTGGTGCTGAATTATGCAGCAACGCATGGCAATGCAGTTACAGGGCGCAAGTGGCTCAGTAAATTTATCGGATTCTCTCCGGATTCAATTCCTGAGTATGGCAGAGGAATTGATGCAATTTCCGGAGCAACGATTTCGGGCAACGGGCTTACCGAGTCGGTGGCAGGTTCTTTAAATATGCTTCGCAAACTTAAAGATCACAATTTACTGAAATAAAACCGCCTTCATTATCTGATAAAAACATCTACTTTTGCCGGCTCAATCCCCGGTTTAATGGAATTTGTAACACTGCTTTTGCTTGCGCTCAGCCTCTCCTTCGATTCTTTTGCGGTATCCGTCAGTAGTGGATTGATGCTTCCGGGAATAAGATTCTTCAAAGCTTGTATAATTGCTTTTACGCTGGCATTTTTTCAGGCGATGATGCCATTGCTTGGCTGGCTGGCCGGCATTTCCATCCGCGATTATTTGGGAGAGTATGACCATTGGATTGCCTTTGGATTGCTTTCGGCATTGGGTGTAAAAATGATCATCGAAAGCCTTAAATCAGAAGAGCAACGCAATAATTTCAACCCATTAAAACCGCTTGTACTGCTCACCATGTCTGTTGCCACCAGCATTGATGCCCTGATTGTAGGGGTGAGTTTTGCATTTATCGAAACACCTGACCGACCACTCTGGCTGTCAATACTTCTTCCGGTTTTGATAATCGGTTCCGTCACTTTTATCATGTCAATGCTAGGTATTTTATTCGGCAAAAAAGCCGGAAATCATTTGGGTAAACGCATGGAATTGCTGGGTGGTGTTATCCTAATCGGGATAGGCGTGAAGATATTGATAGAGCACCTCTGGTTTTAAGGAAGCAGAGCAATCTGTATCCCACTGAAGCAACCTTTTCCAACATCCCTGTTAAATCAAAAGCCCGAAATCGCATTTCCGAAATTGCAATTCCGTATCTTTGCACACTTTAAAACAAAAGTTATAAAATGAGCGAGAGTAAACCGGCATCTGAACTTACTGGTGAAAGCAAAACACCAACCAATTTTATACATTCCATTATTGAGGAAGATATCCGCAACGGCAAGAACGATGGGCGTGTACACACCCGTTTTCCGCCGGAGCCCAATGGTTATCTGCACATCGGTCATGCCAAATCCATTTGCCTGAATTTCGGAACTGCACTGAAATACAACGGAAAATGCAACCTCCGTTTCGACGATACCAACCCGGTGAAGGAAGATGTTGAATATGTTGACTCTATCCGGTATGACGTTCACTGGCTCGGCTTCGACTGGGAAGGGCGCGAATTTTATGCTTCTGATTATTTCCCGCAGATTTATCAGTTTGCCGAAAACCTTATCCTCAAAGGAAAAGCATACGTGTGTGATCTCTCAGCAGAGCAGATCGCTGAGCAAAAGGGTACCCCTACCCGACCGGGCCAGGAAAGTCCTTACAGGAACAGATCCGTTGAGGAAAACCTCGACCTATTCCGACGTATGAAAGCCGGTGAGTTTGCTGAAGGAAGCCGTGTTCTCAGGGCAAAGATTGATATGACATCGCCCAATATGCACATGCGCGATCCTCTACTCTACCGCATTATTCACACCGAACACCATCGCACCGGAAACCAGTGGTGCATCTATCCGATGTACGACTTTGCCCACGGCCAGAGCGACAGCATCGAAGGCATTACCCATAGCATTTGTACCCTCGAATTTGAAGTACATCGTCCGCTTTATGACTGGTGCATCCGCGAACTGGAAATATTTGCTCCGCAGCAGATTGAATTTGCGCGACTGAATATGACCTATACCGTAATGAGCAAGCGCAAATTGCTTGAGTTGGTAAAGAACAATTTTGTCAGTGGCTGGGATGATCCGCGAATGCCAACCATTTCCGGTCTGAGGCGCAGGGGTTTTACTCCCGGATCACTCCGTAATTTCTCTGATCTGGTGGGCGTTGCCAAGCGCGAAAACGTGATTGATGTCGGATTGCTCGAATTCTGTGTACGTGAAGATCTGAATAAAACCGCCAACAGGGTAATGGGTGTGATTAATCCTGTGAAGCTTATCATCACCAACTTCCCTGAAGGTCAGGTTGAAGAGATGAATGCGGTGAATAACCCCGAAGATCCTGAAGCAGGAACCCGAAAGGTAAATTTTACCCGTGAAATATATATTGAGCGTGATGACTTTATGGAAGATCCTCCTTCAAAGTTCTTCCGCTTGGCTCCAGGCCGTGAAGTTCGCCTGAAATATGCCTATATCATTAAATGCGAATCGGTAGTGAAAGATCCCGTTACCGGGGAAATTACTGAAATCCATTGCACCCACGATCCTGAAACCCTCAGCGGACGCGCCAACAGCAACCGCAAAGTAAAAGGAACCCTGCACTGGGTGTCGGCTCAATTTGCGCTGCAGGCTGAAATAAGGCTGTATGACAGACTTTTCCTCAGCGAAAGCCCCGAAGATGTTCCAGAGGGTGAAGACTACAAAACAAACCTCAATCCTGATTCACTCAAAGTAATCAATGGATATGTTGAATCGTCAGTTGCCGGAACCCAGGCTCTGGACAAATTCCAGTTCGAGCGATTGGGCTATTTCTGCACCGATACCGACTCAAAACCAGATCATCTGGTATTCAACAGAACCGTTGCTTTAAAGGATTCATGGGCCAAAGCAAAGAATTAAAAACCGGTAAAAAGTTTTTTTAATAAAGTTTGCAACTACAAAAAACATTTTACTACTTTTGCAGCCCGATTACTGACCTATGGTGTAACTGGCAACACGTCTGATTCTGGATCAGAAGAGTCTAGGTTCGACCCCTAGTAGGTCAACAAATGAGAAAAACCACTTACTTGATTGTAAGTGGTTTTTTGTTTTGGTTTTGGTTCTATCCTCTACCTTGCGATTTTACTTTATTTTTCAAAACGAAAATAAGCCCGTTTCTTATTTTCGTTTTTTGCGTTTTTCGAAAATAAGGGGATGCTATAAATGCGAACCTGTGCAACGGGTATTAATCCTTTCTTTATGTAACTTAGCACCTTCGAAGCATTTTGGGATTTTAATCTACACTGAATATGAAAACCATCCTAACCGTTTTCCTCTTGCTCATCCATTTTTTTGCCTTCAGCCAGGTATCACTTTCAGAAGAAAGAGCTTCGCATTTTGCAAAACTTGCCCTGAAATGCATACATCAGGAGTACCCGAATAAACCCGGTGAAGTATTGGGAAGCGATAAGGATGTGAAACCAGTCAGGGAGTACAGGCCTGCTTTTTACGGGTGTTTCGACTGGCATTCCGCAGTTCATGGGCACTGGATGCTGGTTAAGATCATGAAAACATATCCAGATTTGCCCGAAGCGGAAAAGATTAAATCTGCACTTGACAGGAACCTTACAGCTGCAAACATAGCTGTAGAACTTAATTTCTTTCTCGACAGCAACAACAAAACTTTTGAACGCACCTACGGCTGGGCGTGGTTTCTAAAGTTGGCTGAAGAATTGCACACATGGGATCATCCCAAAGCCCGTGAATGGGAAACTGCACTTCAGCCGCTTACCGACCTGCTGTGCAACTATTATCTGGATTTTTTGCCAAAGCTGGTTTATCCGGTAAGGGTAGGGGAGCACAGCAATACAGCATTCGGGCTGGCATTTGCACTGGATTATGCCCGTTCAACGCAAAATAAAGCCCTTGAGACGATGATTGTGAACCGGGCAAGGGACTTTTTCCTTAACGACAAAAATTGCCCTGAATCATGGGAACCCAGTGGATACGATTTCTTTTCACCCTGCCTCACCGAAGCCGAACTAATGGCAAGGGTTCTTCCGGATGCAGAGTTTACGCAATGGATAGAAGCATTTTTACCCGGAATTAATCAGGGAACTCCCAGGATTATGAGTGAAACAGCCCGTGTAAGCGACCGGAGTGATGGCAAACTGGTGCATCTTGACGGACTAAACTTCTCGCGTGCATGGGCGCTAAAGCATATCGCAGAAAAACCGGGTATGAACCGGAAAATATTACTGGAAGCCGCCGAAAAACACCTCAACGCAGCCCTGCCCAATGTGGCTGACGGAGATTATGCCGGCGAACACTGGCTGGCAAGTTTTGCTGTTTACGCTTTGAGCGAAATTCAAATAAAGTAGCAGACTCCAATATATCCGATTAACCTCAGATAGCCAGATAAAAACCAATCATCCAGGTTTCAGGGCCAAAGCTGGTGCGGAATCCTTTTGAAAGTTTTGCATCATCGGGTAAACGAGTATCGAAGAGTTTTTTTCGAAACTCAAGCACACCAAAGGCTATTTCTATGCCGGCATTCCTGAATAACGCCAGTTTTATTGACGGCCTAATCCCCACCCGAAGACTCCGGGTATCCTGATAATAATTCGATTCTATTTCACCCAAAATAAGCCGCGTAATCCGTGTTGAATCATTAATGACAACATTCCCATAAACACTGTCATACAGGTATCCGTAAGGATTTCCGCCAATCATGAGGGTATGTCCTGAGGGCGTGTATTCACTCTCATACTTTGAATAATAAAAATCAAACCTGGTGTACAAATCAGCACAAATCGAAATTTTTTCCGTTACCGGATAATCATACCTGAACAAAACCTGCGGGCTGTAGGTTTTTGCTTTCTGTTCAGAAGCAAAATTACCGGTCAAGCCAGCATAGCCCGAACTCAGATTCCCCTGATTCTTTTTTTTAAAGATTTCCTTGTGGGAGGTGTTGTACACAAACCCAACTCCTGCCGAAAATCGCTTAGAAAGCTTTCTGTATGCTGAAATGCTGAAATTGAAGTTATTCTCTTCATCCCAGGTATCCTGAGATATAAATGCAGAGGGACGAAAATTGTCATTGCGCACATAATCATACCCAAAACCTGTTGAAAAACAGTACTTTGAAGAATCCTGCGCCATCAGCGAAAAAGCTGGAATAAAACATAAAATCATCATTAATAATCTCATAACTGCTATAGTTTATCAGGTTTCACAATATTGCTGTTAATACTGTTGCTAATTCAATACAACAATACAATTTCATTTTTAAACTGCAAAGGATTTTCTTTAATATTTTCAGGTAGAAGTTCGTCCACCTTTCCCGGTCCGTTATGTTTGCATAAGGTCTATCTGAAGATTTGTCTGACAGGGATTAAACTCAGGCAATCCCAGAACTAAGTTCTAAAAGTTTCTTTGTGGCGATTTCCATCGATCGTTTAAGCTATTAAATAATTTCGTTTTGTGTTATACATCAACAAATACCCTCTTTTATTGGATTCACTTAAAAAGGAATGGTTAACCAAAGTTTCTATCAAAGAATGCTTTTCCAAAAAGGGGTTCAATAATTTGTCAACCCTGCTTTCCGACACACCGATTCTTTTTGCGAACTCCGAAAAATCGCTTTTGCAGGGATGCCCGCTTTTCTTGTATTGCTCGCTTTTAAAATCAGTGTCAAATAACCCTTTATCTAATGCAAAATCGGTATCATCAACGTGTAATCTTGTGTTTATCAAATCATAAGCAGGGCTAAGCAAGTAATCTCCTTTTGTTGATTCAAGCAGTGAGAAGTTTTTTAAGTGTGCATCGCCATTTGAAAACAAGAAATTGAAAACTACCAGTGAAAAGTATTTCTCTATTTCCACCCGCCAGGCCGAAACATATTTTTGTATCAATAATCCACATTCCTCGTAACTATATTCGTATTTAAAATTGGCACCTGCATTGTCCCTGGTTTTACCTGCCAGCGTTGCGAAATCTTCTATTCCCCATTTGGTGAAATCATCTTTTAAATCAAACCTTCTGGTGATATAGGCTGGTGCGCCATTCTTGAAAAATATAAGGGCATTTTCTGCCGTATTTATTCCAAAAACCTGTCTGGCTATCTGCATTGTCAGGTGTTCATTTGCCGGAACCTGGTCAACTTTCTTTAAATCAACAGGAATGGGTTTTAGGATGTAAGTTCCTTGTTCTCCCTCATTTGTTAATCTCAAATGATTTTTTTCAAGTAACAGACTTAATTTTTCCTGCACACCTGAAATGGAAATACGTTTTCGATTTTCCATAAATAACTCTGCAACTTCTTCGCTTTGCTGCGGCTGTTCATAAGGTAAAACATGATTTACTCTTTTGCCGTTAAACAAATTCCGTAAGCAAGCCGGACTATAACTTACAAAACCTTCAGTCAAAGTTCCGGGGCAGTATTTCAAATCATTTACGTTCATTTTGTAGCAATTGGTTTTACGGTTATTGCCCCAATGGTGTCGAACTGTGCTGTTGCCATGAGTAATCCGAAATTGTCTTCTTCGTCAATCCTTAAATGTTTGCATTGTAATTTCCTGTTTACACCTTCACTAAGTAAGTTATAAAAACAAGGAAACAGAATTTCACTTTTGTATTGCTTTTGGTTCTTGGGAAGGGTCAAACTGATTGCTGGCAGGGAAGTATCATTGAAATAATTGTCATCATAGGTGAAGACAAAATTGCGTCGGGTTTCTTCCGTCAGAGTTCCCGCCAGTATTCCATTGCGATATATTTCTACTGCTCTCATCTATTTGTTAATTCTTCCTGACTTCCAGTTTTAGCTCCATGCCCATAACTTCAGCCAGTTTGTTCAAAATGTCCAGTGAAGGATTACCTTGTCCTCTTTCCAGCTTATACAGCGTATTGGTGCTTATTTGTGCCAATTCTGCCAGGTGGGGTTGAGTTATTCTCAGCTCCTTTCTTCGGCTTTTTATCGTTTCCCCAAGATGCTTAACTAACATTATAGTGTGATTTTGATGCAAATATAGCCTAATTTTTCGATTTATGCAACTAAAATCACATTATAGCGTGATTTTGCGTGGTATTATGTGTTTATATGTTTGAAAGGCTTGGAAAATCCTATTTTAATGTGATTTTGGATAGATTAAGTTCTTCAATCATTCCGTCATTACAGTTAAAACTGAAAATAAATAAACGGCTGAAAACTTGCTGAATACGCCTGATAACAGATAATGCCGGTTGCGACTCCATAAATGACCTTTAAACCAAAAGGACTTATGCTGTAAATATTTTCAATTCCTGATTTGACTTTTACCGGTAGCCAATGTGTAACATAGCCCGCCAGCATCACAATAAAAACAATCCTGTACTGGTTCAGCACCAGCAATGCATTTCCCCAATCCATATTATTGGCAACCTGATTGTACCAGCCTGAAATATGCTCCATACTTTCACCCCTGAAATACAATCGTGTGAATGTAATGAATGTGAAAGTGAGCAATATTTTCCAGAACACAGTCAGCCGGTTGTCAAATTTTTCCCAGGGACTGATTCTTCGCCAGTATTTATATACCAGTATTCCTATTCCGTTTAACCCGCCCCAGATCACAAATTTCCAGGATGCACCATGCCACAAACCACCGATCAGCATTGTCAGCATTATATTGATGTTCATGATAAATTCCATTTTTACCTTTGGAAATATCAATGAAATGGTAATCAGAACCAGTACTATTCCAATTACCAACAATGCGATCTGCAGATCACCGATAGCAACCAATGTTCCTGAAAGTATCAGTAAACTGATAAGCATTGACCCTGTTGAACTGCGTTTGTTGCCTCCAAGAGGAATGTACAGATAATCCTTCAAAAACGAGGATAACGAAATATGCCAGCGCCTCCAGAAATCGGAAGTATTAATCGCTTTGTAGGGCGAATTAAAGTTCTGGGGCAGTTTGAATCCCATCAGCAGCGCCAGTCCAATGGCTATGTCGGTATATCCTGAAAAATCACCGTAAATCTGAAGCGAATACCCGATAAGAGCCATCACATTTGTAAAACCTGAAAACATTGCCGGAGCATCGAAAACCATATCCATAAAATGCATGGCGATATAATCGGCGAAAATCATCTTCTTGATCATCCCTTTTAAAATAAGGAATGTACCGGAATTAAAATCATCCCGGCTGATCTGTGTGGCCTTATTTATCTGTGGAATAAAGTCACCGGCCCTCACAATGGGACCAGCCACCAGTTGCGGGAAAAACGTAACAAACAATCCGAAATCAGACACCGATTTAATGGGAGTAAGCTTTCCCCGGAAAATGTCAACACAATAAGTGATTGTTTGAAACGTAAAAAAGGAAATTCCGATAGGCAAAACAATTTTATCAACCGTAAAGTAATTCACATTGCTTAAGTTGTTTCCCCACTCCGCCAGCCAGTGAGCGACTTCAAGATTTGCACCAAAAAGAAGATTTATTGAATCGGTAAAGAAATAAGCGTACTTGAAATAGCTGAGCACGAATAGGTTAAGCAACACGCTGAAGGCAACCAGCAAAAGCTTCAAGGGTTTATTCGTAGCTCTGAATATTCCCGCACCCAGCAGAAAATTACTGATTGTGGTAAACATAAGCAGACCCACAAAAAGTCCGCTGGTTTTATAATAGAAAAACAAGGAAATCAGCAACAGGTAAACATTCCGGAATTTGATTTTCTTATAAACCAGTGCAAAAACCAGATAGATGATGGTAAAGAAAATCCAGAACGAAGCCTGCGTAAAAATCAGTGGAAACGCTTCCGAGAATGCGAATATTTCTTTGAGCTTATTCATTTTTCCCCGATCAACTTGTTTAAAATACCTTCCGGTTTCCTGCCTGATGATTTCTCCCATTGATGATAAAGAGCATCAAACAGCAAGTCGGCTTTAATGCTATATCCCAGTGATGTAAAATGAATCCTGTCGCGGGGCATAAGCTTATTCAGATACCATTTCTGAGAAGAACCAAGTCCTCCCATAATTTCATAAAAATCCCAAACGGCCTGCCCTTGTTCTCTTGCAATTGTGTGAATGATTTCCTGCTGAACGCGGGTGTTTTTGTTCGGATGTTTCCGTTTGTAATAGGAGTCATTGGGAACTGTGAGCAAAATTGCACATTCAGGATTGACCGATAAAACCATTCTGATCATTGATTTGTAATATTCTCTGAATTTATCAGCCTTGAAATCAGTTGTATAGGCATCGTTTGTTCCTATTGAAATGATAAACAAATCTGGTTTATAGATTCGTAATTGTGATTCAAACAGCGCACAACGCGCAAAAGACTCAAAACTTGCCCCGTTTACACCGACCGATACATACTGGATTCCGGGATAATCATTCATCAGTTCTATGCCCATTAGCCTGAATTGTCCCCATATTGTAGTGTCGGAATGACTGATCAGAAAAGCTGCTTCTGTCAATGTATCAGACAACTTTAGCTCCCGAAAGCCGGCTTCAGTATTCACTGAATCAGAAATAATATTTACCGAACTGTCGGTTAAACTGATACAATAGGTTGATGGGTCTGCATCTGTAAAAAAACGGATTCTATCGAAAAAGAAATTATTCGTGACTGTATTTTTATGATTGGCTTTAATGAGAAGGGTATCAGAATAACCGGTCAAAACAGCAGTAATTCCTGTCAGTCCCCACAGAGCGCTGTCTGATCTGACTGCTGAACGGTAGCCTTTCCATTTGGTTTTATCGCCGGTAATACTATAATTCTGCGGATTGTTGGTACCCACAAGCCGGAAAGGAAAGATCAGGCCACGCGGCGCAAGATCATGGCTATTCATATTCCGCAAATACTCTCTGATTTTGTTTGAATATACATCGGCCTGAATGTGCGAACCTCCAATGTGTATGATGTGCACTTTCTCAGGTTTTCCGCTATGTAAACTATCCAGTTTATTAAAGAAGATTTTAAAATTTGCAGATGAGTCGGCATAAGCGAATACATTGGCTTCTTCGTGTATCAGGTTTTCCAGCAAAGGTCTTATACTGTCGAGCACATACTTTTGCGCCGACAGGTAAAAAGGTATGACATATATTAGCAGAAGAATAATCAGGTTCTTCATTTTTTCAGGTCGAGATAAAGTGCTGTAAAAAATAGTTCGGAAATAATGCGTGTTCCTTTTGGCGAAAAATGAGTGTAATCGTTGGCTGCCAAACCCTGATCAACCCAGTGTGGCATAGAATTTTCGCCGCCCATGGCCTCAAACATACTCCAGTATGCCCAGCCATTGTTCTTGCAGGTTTCCTTTAATCTGGCGTCAAGGTATGGAAGCAGGGGATAGGTGACCATCTTTCCGCCAATCATTGTACTCATATCTGATGGCCCGATAAACAGAATCATTGCACCCGGAATCTGCCTTTGCACCCATTTGATATTGCCCGCCAGATATTTTGTATAATTGGTGATTCCAAGTGAATCTTTCACATATGGAATGGTATTTCCTCCATATTGAAATATTACAATTTCAGGATTCAGACGACCTGCCATAGCTCTGAAACTTTCGCTGTTCAATGTACTGAATATTGTACCTGAGCCTCCGCGCATTGCAATATTATCGAGCTTTACACCTGCTTTCCCATCCAGGGTCAACCCATAAAAATCGGGACTGACTTTACCTTCCAGTTCGATGGTTATTACTTCGGGAGTACTTTCTGTTTTGATTTCGAAGCAGTGGTATGCTTTATCGGGTATCAGTCTGCTTTCGCTGATAATTTCTTCTCCGGATTTTACGGTAATTTTAACCGGATATGCCGAATTGCCATAATGTAATCCGATGCTGTTGTACCTTCGTAATCCGGGATAAGACCTTTTTGATGGGCTGATGGTAATACTTGCTTTGGATATTCCCAGAGAATCATACCGAACACTGTCCACTGAAAAATGATCGTACGGTGTAAAACGCGACAAAGAAGCATACAGACCATAATTCTTATCGGCAATTTTTGGCTGTGTCGGATCAAAAGCGGCCATCCTATGCCAGTTGTCGCTGGCAACAACTTCGGCCGACATATGCTCATAAACCTGCCTTATCGGAATAAATCCCGGGCCACTCCCTCCGTATATTCCCTGCAAGCGATTGCGCAGGAAGCCTGAAATTCTATCACCTTCAAGCTGAGAGTCACCGTAATGCAATATTCTGCATGAACCGCTTTCGATTAATTCTCTGAGAGATTCCGGGAAATTTCCTGGTCCGGCAGGATATGAAATCCTTTCAATTGAGGTAGTATCTATTTCAGAGAAATCGGGTATTGCAGGTGCAATATCCTTGTCAGCAACTCCCTTTCCTATAATGGTAATCACACTGTCTGCCCTGGTATTTTTCTGTGGTTTTCCTGATTCTGCAAATGATTCCACTGTTGGATACTTTATTAGCAGTTTCCCGGCTCTGAAACCTTCCTCCGTGCGCATTCCGTCTAATTTCAAGGGTTTGCTTATCAGAGTTACCAATAGCAACAGAGCAAGCACCAAAAAGAAGAAAAGGAAGATTTTCGCGGGCTTCATTTAGTGTAAGTTAGAGAATCCGGGCAATTATAAAATGCCAGGTGTTTCGGGCTGCAAAATACGACAAACAGCCTTCTTATTCAAAATTTCTGATAATCTCGCTGAATTTTGATAATCAGCACTATCAATGACAGATTGTCAATTTCACTCCTCAATTTGGATTACAGGATTTGAAAGATTGATCGTTTTGTCCTTCGACTCCGCTCAGGATGATATTGTAAATGATTGATTGCAACTGCATTAATAAGGTGAAACGCTAACCTAGCACGAATGTCACACTGAGTGGAGTCGAAGTGTCTAAACGCTTGTTTACCTGTCTTCTATGCATTATGCTCATTTTTTTTTGAGTTCTCACTCAGAAGGATACAATTCCAGAAACTCATAATCATTTCCGGAAGCATTCAGGAACTTCACAAAATCCTGAAAATCAATCACCAGAGAAGCACGATTATCGTTAGGGTGAAAACTGATTTTGGGAAGTTTTTTCAAATTCTCATCAAGAAAAAGATATACATGATGCGTCTCATCGTGTATCAATCCGAATGGAGAAACCGATCCGGGCTTCAAACCAAGATATTTTTCCATTCTCTGGTCTGATGCAAAACTCAGTTTTCCCTGCTTCAGCCTTTGCTCAAGATCGCGGATTGCCAAAGATTGCCTGTGATCAAATATCACCAGATAATGACGGTTTCCTTTATGGTTACGAAAGAAGAGATTTTTACAATGTGTTGTCCCAAGTATGTCTTTCCAATATTGTACAGCAATCTCAATGGTGGGCGCGGGAGGATGCCCGTGGTACTCAAAAGGTATCGCAAGATTTTCGAGTTTGCGGTAGAGTAGGGGATCGCCAAACATTGAGTTACGTTGAAAAATGATTTTAAAATAATCGGCTGATCAGATCTGGTTGTCAACAAACCGCCACACTTTATCTCAGCTTTTCCAGGGCTTTTGCAATGCGGTTTACGGTTTCATCTTTACCCAGCAACGAAATAATTGCAGCTACG
>Ga0351834_1091_pt1 | contig 17099 bp, 15 predicted proteins | sample BONcelHFGM3001C6_FD_206754 | JGI IMG/M metagenome (GOLD analysis project Ga0351834, IMG submission 206754) | Enriched cells from coal bed in the Powder River Basin, Montana, United States - BONCAT cells FGM rep1 HSBNCT.FGM.300.1.C6 ... | reverse complement strand
ATGGAAAGAACCTTTTCGATTTGGGCGATAAGCTCCGGGTAACCGACGTCCTTCAAGCAGTAACCGTCTGCGCCGGCCCGAAAGGCTTCGAAAATATATTCTTCTGTTTTGTGGATCGTCAGGACAAGCACCTTGATATGCGGGTGCTGTTTCTTGATTTGCCGGACGGCGGCGCATCCGTTCATCGTCGGCATCGAAAGATCGATCAGGACGAGATCGGGTTTCAGATTATCGACCCCCCGGATCGCCTCGCGGCCGTCTGCGGCATCCCCGATGACTTGAAACCGGGCCTCCGCCGAAAGAAGCGTCCGCAAGCCTGCCCTCAGGATCGGATGGTCGTCTGCGATCAGTATCTTGACCGTTTCTTTCATGAAGAAATTATGCCACAATCGATCCACTCCCGAAATATCTCTCTGACTGTATTTTTTCCTAAATAATCACCTTAGATCGGCAACCCGGCCTTTGCGGCACCCCCGGCACCCAGCCGCGAAGCCCCACTCGAATTTTCCGGTTTCTCCTTCGTTTTCGAAGATAATACCCCCCATCCGGCCGGATCGATAAACCTTTCCTTGACACGCCCGAAGATTTTTTTTAATTATCCCCAACCTGATTTTGCGCCGGCACCCGATCTCACCGGAAAATGCGCGTCCGTATTCAAACTTTCTGAGTGTAAATGGTCCCAGAGCGAAACACGCCCATGAAGCCGGAACCCCTTTGAGGTGGAAAGCCGCGACGGACGGCCGTACAGGAAAAAGCGTCGGAAGGAGTCGGAAAGGCCGTATGCCATTCTTTTCTTTTATTTCGGGAACCGGATCAGCGTTTCCGGTTAAGCGAGTGACCAACTTCGATCTTGCCGAATCGATGGGCCGTTCCGGCATCTCGACCAACGATGCATGGATACGCGAGAGAACCGGCATCGCGGAGCGCCGGATCGTCGATCCGAATAATCCGGATGAGACGAACTCCTCGCTCGGTCTCGCGGCCGCCCGAAAAGCACTCGAAATGGCCGGCAAGACGCCGTATGACATCGATCAGATCGTCTATGCGACAAGCTCTCCCGATACGCTGATTCCCTCCACCGCCTGCTGGCTCCAGCACAAGCTCGGCGCCTCCAAGGCGTGGGCCATGGATATCAATGCAGCCTGCTCCGGATTCGTATATGCCCTTTGCACCGCGGATCAATTCATCCGCTCGGGTCAGACCCGAACCGCCCTGGTGGTCGGGGCCGAAGTCTACAGCGCATTCGTCGACTGGAAGGATCGGAATTCGGCCATCCTCTTCGGTGACGGAGCGGGGGCCGTGGTTCTGGAGCGGGCCCCCTCCGACAGCGACAGCAGAATCATCGGAAGTCACCTCGTCTCGGACGGCAATCTCTGGAACCTCTTTCAGATACCGGCCGGGGGCTCCAACCTCGAAGTCACGCCGGAGCGCTATGCATTGGGACTTCACAAGATCCGCATGAACGGAAAAGAAATCTTTAAGGCGGCGGTGCGGACCCTGACCGACATGACCACCACGGTTCTCGATCGAAACGGATTTACCGCCGGAGATCTCGCGTGGCTGATTCCGCATCAGGCGAACATCCGGATTATTCATGCGATCGCCGACCGCCTGAAAGTTCCGATGGAGAAACTGATCGTCAACCTCGACCGCTTCGGAAACACCTCATCCGCAACCATTCCGACGGCCCTCGATGAAGCGGTCCGAGACGGGCGGATTCAAACCGGGGATCTGATCCTCTTCGCGGCCTTCGGCGCCGGCATGACCGCCGGCACGCTTCTGCTCCGATACTGAAGGATGCGCGAGCCGCTCCCATTCATCCTCCTGGTTCAACCGCCGATCCGCGATTTTTACCTTACGGCCAAGCGAACGGTTCCCTACGGACTCGCTTGCATTGCGGCGGCGCTTCGGAAGGCCGGTTTTGCCGCCGGCATTTTCGATGCGCTCGCGAACGGAAAATCGCGGGTCGTTCCGATTCCGGAAGAAATGCGATATCTTCTCCCTCACTTCGGGCGTCACGACCTCTCCCCTTTTTCGCTTTTCCACCATTACCGGCACTACGGCTGCGATTTCGAAGCGATCGGACGCGCGGCCAGGGCATCGAACGCTTTTCTGGTCGGCGTCTCCTCGCTTTTCACCGCTTACGGCGAAGAAGCGCTCGCAGCGGCTCGGGCCATCAAACGCTTTCATCCGGAGGCGGCGGTCGTGCTCGGCGGTCACCACCCCACCGCCCTTCCGGAAGCCGTCATGCGCTGCGAAGCGGTCGATTTCGTCATTCGCGGCGAGGGGGAGGCTTCCCTCCCGCTTCTTGCCGCCGCCCTGAGATTCGGCAAGAGTCTCGACGGAATTCCGGGACTCGTGCCGAGGGGAAAAGCAAAGATCGCCGATTCAGTGCTTCCGGCCGTGATGACCGATATCGACGCCTATCCCCCTGCGGCGCACGATTTGATCGACCTGAGCTACTACAGGCGGGGAAAGAAGGGGAGCATCGTCGTTACGACAAGCCGCGGCTGTCCTCTGAAATGCTCCTACTGCTCGGTCGGCGGCGCCTTCGGGAACAAATACCGTCGCAGGAGCATCGGCTCCGTGCTCGAGGAAATACGATCGGCGGCTTCGTTTCAGGAGGTGGGTTTCATCGATTTCGAGGATGAAAATCTTTCCCTCGACAAGAGCTGGTTTCTCGATCTTCTTTCCGGAATCCGGAAACTTTTCGGAAACGCGCCCCCGGAGCTGAGGGCGATGAACGGGCTCTATCCCCCCTCTCTCGATGCCGAGACGATCCGTGCAATGCGGGAAGCGGGCTTTAAAACCCTGAATCTTTCGCTCATTTCGACATCACGGAAGTGTCTCGAACGATTCGGCAGGGCTGACGTCCGGGAGCCTCTGGATCACGCGCTCGATGCTGCGGAAGCGCTCGGAATGGACGCGGTCACCTACCTCATCGCCGGGGCTCCCTTCCAGGAACCCGAAGACGCCCTTTCGGATTTGCTCCACCTCGCTTATCGAAACACCCTCGCCGGCGTATCGATCTTCTATCCTTCTCCCGGAAGCGCCGATTTCGCCCTCTGCAAAACCCATGCGCTTCTGCCGGAGCCGTTTTCCCTCTACCGCTCCAGCGCGGCTCCGATCTCGCACGCAACCTCGCGGGAGGAATCGATCACGCTCCTTCGCCTCGGCAGGGTTCTCAATTTTATGAAAGCTCTGGTGCGGCAGGAGATACCTTTTTCAGAAGCGACTCCGTTCGGGGGGATAAACCCCGGTGCGGCAAACGACCGGCAGAAGGCCGGACGAATGCTCCTCGGCTTTTTTTTAAGCGACGGCCGGCTGCGCGGAATCACGCGGGAAGGAGAGATCTATGAGCACCCGGTTTCAAGGGACCTTTGCCTCAAATTCCTCGACAGACTTAAAATCGATCGGATAAGATGAGAAAGTTTGTCCGTTACGGTGATCGGTTATCGGGTGGGTTATCGATAAATGCCGACAAGAATCGAACTTTTAATTTTGAACCTTGAATTTACTAACCTTTATGGCGAAGCGAGATCTTGAAATCGGACGCGACCGGATCGGAATCTATGAGCATGTTCTCCCCGGGGGGTGGACGGTGTGGGCCGGACGGACCGATGCGGACAACGATCTTCTGAGCACGAAGGCGACCGCCTCCGACGACTGGTGGTTTCACGTCCGCGGAATGTCGGGAAGTCACGTGGTCCTCCGGGCGAAACCCGGGGAAGAGCCGGGCCGGGAGGTCCTCAAAGCCGCAGCCGCAATCGCCGCCTGGTACAGCAAGGCGCGCGGGGGCGGCATTACGCCGGTTTCCTTCACGCAGGGGAAATATGTTCGCAAACCGAAAAGCGTAAAGGCCGGAACCGTCGAGATCCGAAAAGAGAGCGTCCTCAAGGTCCGTCCGGCGCTGCCGACACTGGATTCGCCGGAGGAAAAATGAAGTCGATTTTTCTAAAGCTCTTTCTCGCCTTTACACTGATACCTGTTATCGAGATCTACATCCTGATCAAGCTCGGGACGCACATCGGGGCACTGACGACCGTCCTGCTGGTGATCGCCACCGGAATCGCCGGCGCTTTCCTTGCCCGCGTTCAGGGTTTTTACACGCTGTTCCGGATCCGCACCGCGCTAAGAGAGCGCAGAATGCCGACACAGGAGCTGATCGACGCCTTTCTCATCCTTGTCGCCGGGATCGTGCTCCTGACCCCGGGCTTTCTTACGGATGCGGCCGGCATCCTCCTCCTCATTCCTGCGACACGCGCTCATGCGGGGCGCTACCTCCGGTACTGGATAACGCGTTCAATATTCAAGATTCCAACTACACGATTCCGGAAACGACCTTGAATTCGGAGTCGGATTATGAACAAGATTACAGGTAACAGCTCAGCCACCATGACACGACGGCACAAAGCAGGGAAATGAAGGTTCAAGGCATTCGGCTTTTTTAAAAAATCTCATAATCTTTGTGGCTTAGTGCCTTAGTGGCTGAGCTATTACAATTACGGATTGAGATGTACCTCTATCAGAAAACGAACCGGTATTTCGCTCAAATCGCTCCGGGGCTCGAGGATCTCGGGGCCGAGGAGCTGACCGAAAAAGCGGCCGGGGAGGTGCGTACGGCTTACGGGGGGGTCTACTTCCGCGCGGAAAAAGCGGCGCTCTACAGGATCAATTACACCTGCCGCATCATCACCCGCGTGCTCGCGCCGTTGTCGCAATTCCGGTGTCCCGACGACGGAGCCCTTTATGAGAACGCCAAACGGATCAGGTGGTCGGATTTTTTCGGAGTGGAAAATACCTTCGCCGTTTTCTCGACCGTTTCAAACAGCAAAATCAACCACTCCCAATTCGCCTCGCTCCGACTGAAGGATGCGGTTGCCGACTGCTTCCGCGAAAAAGAGGGGAAACGGCCGAATGTCGACCCGCTCGTGCCGGATGTCTGGATCAACCTGCATATCGAGAACGACGTCGCCACGGTGAGCCTCGACACCTCCGGCGGCTCCCTGCATCGCCGGGGGTATCGGAAAGAGACGGTGGAAGCTCCGATGCAGGAAACGATCGCGGCCGCCGTCATCCGGATGACCGGGTGGGATGGTTCGACCCCCCTTTACGATCCGCTGGCCGGATCGGGAACCCTTCTTTGCGAGGCGCTGATGCACTTTTCGCGGATCCCGTCCGGCTTTTTGCGCAAGAGATTCGGTTTCGCCTTCCTTCCCGATTTCGCGCCCGACATCTGGGAATCGGAAAAGGAAAAGGCGGACAGGCAAATCCGGGCGCTTCCGGAGCGCCTGATCGGCGGAAGCGATGTTTCGGATCAGGCTGTCGCCGCCATGAGATCGAATCTCGCGAGACTCCCCGGAGGCGAAAGCGTCGGGTGCGCGCTCCGCGATTTCAAAGAGATACCGGAGCTCGAAAACCGGACGATCGTCACAAACCCGCCTTACGGGATCCGGCTAGAAGCCGGAGCGGATCTCGATCCGTTCTACAGAGGGCTCGGTGATTTTCTGAAGCAGCGGTGCCGGGGGTCGAACGCCTATATTTACTTCGGAAACCGCAGATGGATCAAGAGTCTCGGGCTGAAACCCTCGTGGAAGAAGCCGATCCCGATGGGAGGCCTCGATGGAAGGCTCGTAAAATATGCGCTCTATTGACAATTTTCGAAAGGAGACCGCCATGTCATTTGTTCTCCCCCAATACAATGCTCCCGATTTCAGTCACCCTTCCTTCTCGGAAGCGGGGACGGTCGTTTTCAGGGAAGTCGAACAAAAGGGAGTCGCACCGGATAATTACCATGCCACTTCGATATTCCCGGAGTATTACCATGTACGAAAGGGGATCTGGAAGCTGCCGAAGGAGTCCCGGATGGACGCCGTCGTCGTCGCCGGACCGGATGACGCCCTCTCGGTGAAGGTGTTCAGGAATCTTGAGCCGGGGGATCGCGTCGCATGCGGGCGAAGCGAGAACGGGGAAGAAGGGATCTATGTCCACACGCGTCCCTTCGTCTTTCCGGCGCATGTGCCGGAAAAGTTCGCCTTCCGAACGCATCTTTCGAGGGAAACATCCTTTTCCATCGATTATGACGAGCTTTACGATCTTCTCGATTACGAGCGGGAGAACGGCTTCATCGTATGGGTGCTCGGACCGGCCGTTTCCTTCGACCACGATGCGCGGGAGGCTTTTGTCGGCCTCATCCGCGCCGGATACGTGCAGGCGCTCCTTGCGGGTAATGCCCTCGCGACACACGATGTGGAGGGGGCGCTGTTCGGAACTGCCCTCGGGCAGGAAATTTACGAGAAAAAAACCGTTCCGCTCGGCCACTATAAGCATCTCGACGCCATCAACGCCGTCCGTGCCGCCGGGTCGATGGAGAGCAGCATCAAACGCGGGCTTGTCGCAAACGGCATCATGCGTGCCGCCATCGAAAAAGGGATACCCGCAGTTCTGGCCGGTTCGATCCGGGACGACGGGCCGTTGCCGGAGGTGGTCGGAGACGTATATCGCGCGCAGGATCTGATGCGGGAGCAGACACGGAAAGCGACCGCCGTGATCGCCCTTGCGACCCAGCTCCACGCGATCGCGACCGGAAACATGGTCCCCTCATACAAGGTGCTCGATGACGGCACGGTTCGCCCCGTCTACTTCTATTCGGTCGACATGTCCGAATTCGCCGTCGGAAAGCTCGCGAACAGGGGGTCCCTGACCGCCCGCTCGATTCTCACAAATGTTCAGGATTTCATCGTAATTCTCGAGCGAGGGCTGAAAAAGAGAGCGCGCTCCGCTTGAGGTAAATACGGCGTATTCATTGACTTCTTCGACTCAGAACAGAATTTTGTAGTCTGGAAGGAATCGGGAAGGAGGTGAAACGCCATGGAAGAAACACGATCGAGCGCATCCGAATGCTGTCACCGAGAAAAGGAAAGACTGATGGACGACCTTTACCGGTGCGATTACTGTTCGACCAGTCTCGAAGAACATGACGAATGCTGGATGGAAGCAGCCGTCGAAAGCGGCCAAAGAGCGAAAAACTGTATTACGGAATAAGCGCGGTAAGGAGACATGATGAAAACGCGGGGGGCATGCCTTACGGGACCGGGCAGAATCGAGCTTCGGGAGCGGACGCTTGAGCTTCAAAAAAACGAGGTTCTGGTGAGGACCGAGCTCGCCGGAATCTGCGGAACCGACAAGGGCTTTTTCCAGGGGATTCTCCCCCGGGGGAAAGGGATAGATGCGGAAACACGAAAGGAGCTCGTTTATCCCTTTTTCTTCGGACATGAAGGGGGCGGAACCGTGGTCGAGGTCGGAAGCAAGGTCGACCGGTTTTCGCCCGGTGATCGGGTGATCTCCTTCGGCTGGAACGATACGTTCGCCGATTACTTCACCGCGAAGGAGATGGATCTGGAGCCGGTGCCGGAGGGAATGGAGATGGAAATCGCCTGCCTCGGCGAGCCGATCGGCTGCGCCGTCTTCTCCGGGCTCCAGTCCGGCGTGCAGCTCGGAGATACGGTGGCGGTGTTCGGTATGGGTTTCGCCGGTCAGATCATGGCCCAGGTTGCGAAAAAGAAGGGGGCGTTCCAGGTGATCGCCGTCGATGTCCGGGAGGAAATGCTCGCACTTGCAATGCGCCTCGGCGCCGATGTCGCCCTGAATGCCGAAAAAACCGACCCGGTCGAGGCGATTTTCGATTTAACGGACGGCCGCGGGGTCGACGTGGCGGTTGAAATGGCCGGGAGCGAAGATTCGGTGAACCGGTGCACCGCTTCCGTGCGGCACAACGGAATCCTGGTCTTTTACAGCTGGATCACTCAGGATGTGACCCTGAACATTTCAAGATGGCACAACAACAGCCTTCAGATCGTCAACACCGGTCTTGTCCACCATTCCCCGGAAGAGCGCTCTCTATGGACGCCGCTCGCCCTCAGGCCGCTTCTCACGAAACAGATCGAAATCGCCCCCCTGATCACGCATCGCTATCCCCTCGATGAAATAGAGAAAGGATTCGAAGCGGCAAACCGGTCTCCCGATGCCGTGAAAGTGATTCTCATCCCGTAAAAAAACCAAAAACCCCGCATCCCGTAAAAACGGGATGCGGGGCAAAAAACAAATCGATGGCGCATCGCCGCGGAGAAATCAGTCTCCGTTCGGGCTCTTTCGTTCGAACGCCCTTTTCTCTCTCCCTTTCTTCAAAATGCTGTAAATGCTGTAGCAGAAGGATAAAACGGCGATCAGAAGGATCGTCCCTGCAATCGGCCGGAGAAGAAAATCGGTCAGGTCGTAGTTCGTCATGCGCATGCCGCGGCGAAAGGAGATCTCGATCAGCTCGCCGAGGACGAGCCCGATGATCAGCGGCGCGATCGGAATTCTAAACTTCTTCATGATATATCCGAGCAAGCCGAAACCGAACATGATCCAGAGATCGGTCGGGTCGTTCCGGATTCCGAACGATCCGACCGCCGCGAATACGAAGATGCACGGCCCCAGGATCGAATACCGGATTTTCCGGAAATTCGAAAAAAGCTTCGCCACCCCGAGCCCGGCGAACAGCATGAAAACGTTCGCGAGATACATGGTGATGAAAATGGCGAACATCAGCTTCGGCTGATTCAGGAAAAGCATCGGCCCCGGCTGAAGCCCGTGGACGAGAAACCCGCCGATGATGACGGCAGTCGTTGCGCTGCCGGGTATTCCGAGCGTAAGGAGCGGAACCATCGCCCCCCCGGTTGCGGCGTTGTTCGATGTTTCGGGCGCGATGATCCCCTCCGGTATTCCGGTCCCGAACCGGTCGGGGTGCCGCGACCAGCGGACCGCCTCGGAATATCCGATGAAAGCGGCGGTCGTCGCGCCGACGCCCGGAAGGATTCCGATGAGGGTGCCGATGACGGCGGATCGCAGAATCAGCCACTTGTGCCGGAGGATCTCCCCGATCTTCGGAATCTTCGTGGAAACCTTGGTGTCGATCATTCCGCCGATCCCCCCGCGCCCTTCCGAGCTCGCAAGAATCTCGCTCACGGCGAATGCGCCGATGATCGCGGGGATGAAGTTGACCCCCCCCACCAACGCTTTCCCCCCGAACGTGAACCGGAAATCGCTTGTCATCGGGTCGACGCCGATCGTCGCGACGAGAAGCCCGAAGACGCCGGCAAGAAACGCCTTCGCAATTCCTTCCCCCCCGAGAGAGGCGATCAGGGTGAGCGCCGCGATCCCGAGCGCGAAATACTCGGGCTGAGAAAAGGTGAGCGCCACCCTCGCGAGCTGGGGGGAGATCATGTTCATGACGAAAGTGCTGAAGATCCCCCCGATGCAGGAGCAGGTGATGGCAAAGCCGAGCGCCTGGGCCGCTTCCCCCCGTTTGGCCATCGGGTATCCGTCGAAGCCGGTCGCGGAAGCCTCGGGAGATCCGGGAACATTAAAGAGAATGGCGGAGATCGATCCACCGAAGGTCCCGCCGCAGTAAACCGCCGTAAGGAGCGCAAGCCCGTTCACCGTCGACATCGTGAAGGTGAAGGGGATCAAAAGCGCCGTCCCCATTGTGGAATTGAGGCCCGGAACCGATCCGAGCGTCACGCCGAGGAGCGTTCCCAGGATGATGAAGAAGAGTGTTACGGGAGTGAAGATCAGCTGAAGAGCGCCCAACCAAATTTCCATAGCCATACCTCGTGCATACCGGTCGAGCCGGGCCGGAAGCGTTGAGTTATCGAATCACAGGTTGGAAAAAAAGCACGCCCGGGTCACCGCCGCCGGTCTTTCCGGCGGCGGCCCCGCGCATGCACCGGCTTTGCCGCCTCAATAAATGAGGTGGCTTATCTTAAGGAAAATGCCCATCCCTCTCGGAAGCGGAACGTACATCACTTTGGTAAAAAGGAGCACGATGAGAATCGGCATGAACAGAGAAAGAAAAATCATCCAGAATTTACTCCGTTCTCCGAGAAGGTACATAAAGGCAATCATCAGAAACGGGGTGAGGGTCAGAAAACCGAAAACCCTCATGAAGCTGATGTAGAAGACGATCAGCCCGATCGCAAGGAATAGGCGCATGGTGCCGGTATCGAACGTTCCCTGTAAGCCGGGTTTCGCGTATCCTTTCCTCACCTGATTGACGGTGGACGCAGCGATGAAAACGCTGATCACCATCATCAAAACGAGGAGAAATCTCGGCCAGTACTCCGGCCCCAATCGTCCGTACACTGCCAGCCCTTCGAACTTCCTCGTTTCCCAGAAGAGGAGGATGGAACCGAAGAACACCACCGCACTGATGATGATTTCGCCCTTCAGATATGGTTTAAGCACGGAATTCTCCTTCTGAGGAGGTTGTTATTTCTTGATGTATCCCAGGTCAAGGAAAATATTGCGGTAATTCTCGTATTCCTCGTCCCAGAATTTTCCGAATTCCTCGGGGCCTTTCCATCCGGGCCGGATGTCGAGAAGGCTCGCCGCCGCCACTTCCTTATATCTCGGGTCTTCGGAAGCTTGTTTCATCACGGAGGCAAGATAATCGATGATCGGCTGGGGCGTTCCCTTCTTGACCGCAAGGCCTCTCCAGCGTCCCATGGTGATGTCGATTCCGAGCTCCTTGGCCGTCGGAACATCCGGAAACTTCTTCAGTCTTTCTTCCGTAAAAACAAGAATCGGAATCAGTTTCTTCGCTTCGATCAGGGAAAGAATGACACCCGGCTCTTCGTGAAGGATATCGAGATGCCCGCCGAGAACCGCGGCATGGCTCTCGGGCGCCTTATCGAACGGGATGTATCTGACTTCGATGCCTGCCTTCTTGGCGAAGAGCATGATGATGGTTTCATCCGGGCTGGCCGGGGTGGTTCCGGTGAACTGAAGCTTCCCGGGATTTTCCTTGGCGAATTTGATCACATCCTGAATCGTCTTGAATTTGCTCCCCTCGTTCACGTAGAACATGCTGATATCCTGCTGGACCTGGCAGAGAGGGGCGAACTCTTCCTTGTAATTTTCCCGTCCGAAGGCCGTGTTGATGAGCTGCTCGGGGCTGAAATTATAAATGGTATATCCGTCCGCCGGCTGTGCGAGCACATACTGGGAGGCTCTGACCCCCGCGCCGCCGGTCATGTTGGTGACGTTGATCGGAACTTTGAGGATATTTCTGGCCGGGAGCATCAGGCTCCGCACGAAGATGTCGCTTCCCCCTCCGGCACCGTACTGAACCACGACCTCGATCGGTCTTTCCGGGAAATTCTTCGGCTTCTCCGCGCCGAAGGCGGAAATTGAAAAAATGAGCGCAAAAGTCGTTACGAGCGTTACGATGTGGGTCATTTTCCTCATGTGTTACTCCTTTCACCTTTTGGTTCATTGATGGTGGATCGGATTTTTCAACTTTTTCGCATTCTTTCCGTTCGATCACCCTCCTTCCGTTATCGCTGTTGTCGTTATCATGTTTATTGATTTTGCATCAAGGCTTTATCTTTTCGCCGCTTTCGAGAGCTCACCCGATACCCGCCAGATAGTCCATGGCCGACGCCACGCCCCCTTTTGTAAAAGGGACTCCGGCAAGAGAGAGCCCCATTTCGATTCCACCGAGCGTGCCGACAAGCGTTAGATCGTTTAAATTGCCGAGATGACCGATGCGGAACACCTTGCCTTTCAATTTCGTGAGACCGGTTCCAAGGGACATATCGAAATTGTCGAGGACCACTTTCCGGAAAGCGTCCGCATCGTGCCCCACCGGCATCAGAACGGCGGTCAGAACGCTGCTGTATTCTTTCGGGTTCTCGCAGAGGATCTCGAGCCCCCAGGCTCTCACGGCACGCCGCGTCGCTTCCGCGTGCCGATCGTGCCGGGCGAAGATGTTTTCGAGCCCTTCCTCCTCCAGCATTTTTATCGCCTCCTCCAGCCCGTAGAGGAGATTCGTCGACGGGGTGTACGGGGTATAGCCGGTCTTGTTCGATTCGATGACCGCCTCCCACTCCCAGAAGGATTTCGGCGTACGGGAGGTTCGTGAAGCGTTCAGCGCCTTTTGACTGACGGCGTTGAAACCGAGGCCGGGGGGGAGCATGATCCCCTTCTGGGAACACCCGACCGTCACATCGACCCCCCATTCGTCGTGCCGGTAATCGATTGATCCGAGCGAAGAGATGGTATCGACAAGAAGGAGCGCCGGGTGACCGGCCGCATCGATCGCCTTTCGCACGGCCGGGATATCGCTCGTCACCCCGGTCGATGTCTCGTTATGAACTACAGCGACCGCTTTGATCCGGTGCTCCCGGTCTTCGGACAATTTCTCCTCGACTGCCGCCGGATCGACCCCCCGCCGCCAGTCGCCGGGGACGAAGTCGACCTCGAAGCCGAGCTTCACCGCCATGTTCCACCAGAGGGTGGCGAAATGGCCGGTTTCGAACATCAGCACCTTGTCTCCGGGGGATAAGGAGTTGACGAGCGAAGCCTCCCATGCGCCGGTTCCGGAAGACGGGTAGATGACGACGTTTTCGGCCGTCCGGAAGATCCGCTTCGTCCCGTTCAGCACTTCCAGCATCATTTTCCCGAACTCCGGCCCCCGGTGGTCCATCGTCGGCCGGCTCAAGGCACGGAGGACACGGTCCGGAACATTGGTGGGTCCCGGAATCTGCAGGAAATGGCGACCACTTCGAAATGTCATTGAATAACCTCCATAACTCGGAGCACTTCGCGCAGGACGCTCCGCAGGTGGAGCGCCGCGCCCGGGAAGGATGAATTCCGGCATCACGGCGCAGCGCTCCCCGTGATTTATTTTATGTTGCTCCCGGGAGCCTGCTGCCACTTTCTCTCAACCTGCGCACCCGCCCCTTCGAGATCGCGCAGGATTCTCCATGCCTTCGCCTTCGCATCGATCTTATCGACGATGACATGACACTTTCCGCCGACCTTCTCCTTGCAAAAATCGGTCAGGGCCTTCACCGTCTTTACGCTCCCCGTGACCGGAATATACGGCCACAGATAAGACGTGACGCCGAAAGCGACGGCGCCGAGCGCCTTGGATACATCCATCGCCCGGTTCGCCTCCGGGAAACAGGCGAAGATCGGATAATTCGACAGCGGTTTTTCCTCCGCCGCCGAAGCCGCCGCGATGAAATCGGCAATACCGGTGATGCCGAAGTCGAGAACTTCCGGAAGTCCGCTTCCGAGGGCGGAGAGAAGCTCGGCGACTCCTTTTCCGCAGCTCTTCTCCTCTTTTTTCGGATTGAGGAGCCCGTGCTTCGCGAGCACGATGCTCGCTTCCCCTTCCGAGATACAGAGAACGTCCTTTGCCAGGAGCTCCTTTGCCATCGTCACGATCTGATCGTCCTGCGTATACTTGGCGTTGTTGCTTCCGCCGAGCAGGGCGACTCCTTTGATCCCGCCGTTTTTCAGGGCTCCGAAGATCTTCTTTACATCGATGCTCTCGGGGGAATATCCGATGACCGCGCTTTCCCGGAAATTCGGAACGTCCCGCTCGATCGCCTCTCTCAGCTCGTAAACGTGCGCGGCACGCTTCACGATCTCGTCGGCGAAGGCGTCGAGGTCCCGGGTTCGGCCGATCGATTCGGTCGATACGGCGGCGACGTTGTATTTTTTGGCGATCTTCGCAAGCGAGGGATTCACCGATTGATCCGCCGCAACGATCAGGTCGATCGCACCGGTCATCATCGGAATCTCCTGGGAGCCGTAGCTCGTCACCGGCGCGAAGGTATGGGCGCCGACGAGCGGATCGGTGCAGAGCCCGCTTACGGCGATATTCTTCTCGGCCGCCCTGGCGGCGATTTTTTCCTTGAGGATCGGTGAGATCGGTCCGCAGAGAAGAATGTTCGGAACATCCATCCGAATATTTCCGAGGTTCACTTCGACCGTCTGCGGAACGGCCGCGCCGTACACCGCTTTTTTGAGCCTTCCGTAAAGCTGCTGCGCCATGCATCCGAGAAGAGAGGCCTTGAGCGCCCAGAGAAGGTTATCTTCCACATCGCCGATTCCGCCTTCGAGCTTCTGGGCCGCTTTGACGAGATCGGATGCGACCCCTTCGGGCTTGATGCCGAGGGCTGCCCAGCTCTCGACGAGCGCTTGCGGAAACGCTTTCAGGACTGCGTCCGCGTCTCCTCCGAAAATCGCCTTGATGTCCGCGGCGACGGCTTCGGCGGCGGCGCCGTCCTTCGGCGCAGCCTTCCCGAGCCCCTTCGCGAAGTCATCTGCCTGATCGAGGAGCGCGAACGTCCCTTTCACGACCATGCGAAGCAGCGAATGGACGGCGAGAATATCCTTGTCCTTTCCGCAAACGCCGACCTTGTTGCTTTCCTGGAAGGGGTGGCTGATGCACGGCCCCTGAAGGCAGTCCCGGCAGCTTAAGCCCGACTCGCAGAAGCCGCACTCCGGAAGCTGCCCTTCGAAACGGTCCCACATCAATGAAATACCCTCGTCCGCCGCCTTGGGCAGATACGGGACGACCGCCTTATCTGCTGTTTTTTTCTGGATGAATTCCATTCGAATCAATCTCCTTTCTGACGATACGCCAGGTCACACCGGCCATTAAATTCAGGTTGTAAAGGCTCTGTTCATATTCGTAAAAATCGTTTCACGCAAACCGCCGGCACCCTTAGTGGGGCCAGACGGATCCGGCCCGGGTCTCCACCGTCAGGGCTTTCGTGGGGCATACATCAACACAGATCGGGTCCTCCATGCTGCGGCACCGGTCGCATTTGATCGCCCCCCCCCTGGCTGGAAGAAGGATTGATGATCCCGAAAGGGCAGACCATGACGCACATCCAGCAGGCGATGCAGGTTGGCTCATGCACATAGACGAGCCCGGTCTTGAGATCCCGCCGCATCGTGCCGTTCGGGCATGCATCGATACAGGGGGCCGATTCGCAGTGGCGGCAGTGAAGCGGCAGGGTCTTCCCCTCGACATGCACCCGGGGGACCGGCTGCGGATCGTCCTCGACGATCGCCTTCGGAAGCTCCTTTGTAAGGGAATTGATCTCGGTCGCACACCATAGCTCGCACTGATGGCAGCCTGTACATTTGTTCGGGTCTACTTTTATGACTTGCACGTTGTCCTCCTGAAAAGGATATTGGTTTCGTTTTCGATTCCGACGGTCAGGCGACCAGAACGGCGCTGTCCATCAGCTCCTTGAACTCGAGCTCGCTGAATTTCTGAGCGTGGCGCCGGATCAGAGGAAGGAGATCCGCGAAATTGAGGCTGTCGCTCATCAGGTTCGGGATGAACCCCTCGACCGGGATCTGCTTTCTCAAAAGGGTGGAGATGAGCCCCGCCTTTTGCGTTTTTCCGACCAGAATCGCGCCGACGATCTTCCAGTCTTTCAGAATCAGCTTCCGGTATATATGCATGGTCCGTCTCTTGATCTCCTGATAATTGCAGTCGGGCTCGAGATAGGAACACTCGGAGGCGTGGGTCACCCCCATCGAGATCGCCGGAAAGCCGATGAAGTTGCCGATCGAATTCATCCGGACCGAGCCGGGGTAGCGGACTTTTTTTCCGGCCATGTTGAGCCCCGCCACGCGCCCCTGTTCGACGGCGCACGGCCAGATGGCGTTGATATAATTGGTATTCCGCGCGATGTCGAAGGTCTCGGCCACATCCCCCGCCGCATAAACATTCGGCGCGCTCGTAAGCATGAGATCGTCCGTTTTGATGCCCCCCCGGTCGCCGATTCCGAGCCCCGCACCTTTGGCGAGCTCGATCGCCGGCCGGACGCCGACGGCCAGAACGACCATATCGCATTCGAGCTCACGCATCGGGGTTTTGACCCCCTTCACGCTTCCGTCTCCCAGAAATTCGACGGCCCGCTCGCCGGTATAGACGTCGATCCCCTTCTCCTCGATCACCTTTCGGATGATCGAAGCCGATTCTTCGTCGAAAACGGTCGGCATCACCTGTCCGAGCTGCTCGAGGAGAGAGACCTGCATCCCCCTCCGCTTCAGGCTGATGCAGGTCTCGAGGCCGATACTGCCGGCGCCGATGACCACCGCTTTTTTCCCCTTCATGTTGAGGACCTTTTCCGCATCGGCCATGTATTTAAGAGTCGAAATCCCTTCTTTTTCCTTTCCGGGGAGCGGGGGGACGATCGGTCTCCCGCCAGTCGCAAGAAGGAGCTTGTCGTACTCGAAAACCTTCCCGTCCTCGGTTTTGGCCGTCTTCTTTTCCGGAGATATCTCGGCCACTTTCACGCCGATATGGGCATTGACCATGTTCTTCTCGAAGAAGTCGGCCGTCCTGAAGTTCAGAAGCGGCTTCGTCAGCTCCTCGGCCACGTAGTACGGGAGAAGAACCCGTGAAAAGAGGGGGGTGCTTTCCTCGCTGAATAAATCGATTTGGGCGTGCTGATCCACGGAACGGATCGCCTCGACGGCGCTGATCGCCGCGGCACTCCCACCGATAATAACGTGTCGCATGTTTATTCTCCTTCCTTGATCGGTCCGTTTGGATGAATCAGTAGCGCCGGATCATATATATCGGAAGAAGCTTCCGGATCAGCTTCTTCGCCCGCGTGATGTTGAGGTTCCCGCAGGTGCAGCATTTGCTGAGCTCGAGCGCCGCTGTCTCAACCGTTCTGCGGCCGCGTTTCACATCCCGGATCATCTTGTCGACCAGGCCGTTCGCGATCATCGCGTGTCCGCACATGGTGGTGAGCTCGAGAACCTCGTATTCCGGAAGCCGCTCGGTCTTTCCCCAGGTGCCGAGCGAATATTCGAGCGAGTGGATCCGCCCGAGACCGGCTTCGTACATGCACTGCTGAACGACATCGGTGACGCCGGAAATGATGACCGATATGCCGGGCTTATCGTCTTTGAGCTCGCGCAGGAGCGAGACGATCTTATCGCGGTTGTCGAAGGTCACCTCCACGATGGTTCCGTCCGTCACCCGGTTCAGGATGTCCCCCATCGAGGTGTTATAGATGTTCCCCGTTTTCATGTCGCCGAGGTTGATGGGGCCGTGTTTGTAGCAGATGCTCAGAAATTTCTGGGTTTTCGGTGCCGATCCCTTTTTATTGACGCCGGTCGCCGGGCAGCCGAGCACCACGAAATCCTCGCTGAGACTCTCCCGGTCGCCCCGTCGGTGTAAGCTGTGGGTCATGACTCGCCTCCTTTATCCCTTTTCCTACGCGTAAAAT
>Ga0351834_1073_pt1 | contig 19581 bp, 11 predicted proteins | sample BONcelHFGM3001C6_FD_206754 | JGI IMG/M metagenome (GOLD analysis project Ga0351834, IMG submission 206754) | Enriched cells from coal bed in the Powder River Basin, Montana, United States - BONCAT cells FGM rep1 HSBNCT.FGM.300.1.C6 ... | reverse complement strand
TATTGTTCCCAGGGCAAGGGCGTCTAATACGCAGAGAAGGTAGTAGGGCCAGAGGGCTTCGGGCTTTCTTCGCATAATGGGTGTTGTGATTATGGTTGCCATGACCACAGCTGAACCCACTGCGATGAATACCGGGCCCAGGTTGTCGCGTTGAAGCAGGAACGCACCGGCGACGGAGAGCATTCCGAGAACGGCGAGGCGCCCCACCTGAAGCCAGGTGCGGCGCCTCGGGCTTATGCTGAGGCGGTCTTTCAGCGTGTCAGTCGTTCCCTACGGCCTGGATCATGTCGAAGATGGGCAAGTACATGGCTATGACCAGGGCGCCCACGAAGCCGCCCAGGAACACGATCATCACCGGCTCGAGCGTGCTTGCCAGACCCGCCACTGCCGTGTTGACCTCTTCGTCGTAGAAGTCGGCTATCTTCACGAGCATTTCATCGAGACCGCCGGTCTCCTCGCCCACCGATATCATCTGGGTGACCATTGTGGGGAAAACCCCTGACGCCTCGAGGGGACCCGATATATTCTCGCCCCCGGAGATGCTGATGCGCGCGTTCTGGATGGCCTCGGCTATCACTACATTGCCCGATGTCTTTGCGGTGATGGCAAGACCGTCAAGGATTGCCACACCGCTTGAGATGAGCGTTCCCAGTGTTCTTGTGAACCTGGCGATTGACATCTTGCGGTTGAGGACGCCGAAGATCGGCATGGATATCTTTATGGTGTCGATGAGCTTGCGCCCCCCGGGCGTCTTCTGGAAGATGTTGTAGAGCACGGATATCCCCACAAAACCCAAGATGATGAACAGGATGTTCTTTTGAACGAATTCAGACAGGTCCACCACCATCTGGGTCATGGTGGGGAGCTGGCCGCCGAGGTCCTCGAACATCTGCTGGAAGATGGGGATGACGAACAGGAGCATGGCGAGCGTTGCCAGGATGACAACGATGAGGACCACCATGGGGTACATCATGGCGCTCTTTATCTTCGCGTTCAGGGCTGCGCTGCTTTCCAGATAATCGGCGAGCCTGCCGAGGATGGTGTCGAGGATACCGCCCTGTTCACCCGCGGAAACCATGTTGCAGTAGAGCTCGTTGAACACCTTGGAGTGTTTGCCGAGGGCCTCCGCCAGGGTGCCGCCCTTTTCAACCTCATTGGTGATGTCGGCGATGATGTCTTTGAAAATTGAGTTGTCCTGCTGCCTTGCGAGGATCTGGAGGCAGTTGACAAGGGGGAGACCAGCGTTGATCATGACCGAGAACTGCCTGGTGAAAGTGGCCAGTTCCTTGTTCTTCACGCCGGAGCCGATGACTCCGAACTTGGCCATGTCGAAGCCGCCCTTGACCACGGTTACCGTGATGCCCCTGCGCTCGAGAAGTTCCTGGGCTTCCTTCTTGTTCTTGCCGGCTATGGTTCCGGAGAGCGTTCTGCCCTGCCTGTTGGTACCTTGCCAGTGAAACTCGGCCATGTGCACCCCCCTATAGAGTCGTGTCGCGACCTGTTACGATCATCTGTTCAAGCTCGGTCGGGTTGGGTGAGCGTTCGAGGGCAACATCCTTTGCCACTTCCCTGCTGCTCACCAGGCGGAACAGAGCCTGGTTCATTGTCTGCATGCCGAACTTGTGACCGGCCTGCATCATGCCGTAGACCTGGTGGAGTTTGTCCTCCCTTATGCAGGACTTGACCGCGGGGGTGCACACCAGCACCTCGGCGGCAAGGGCCCTGCCCGTGCCCCGCTGCCTGGGGATCAGCTGCTGGGTCATGACGCCCAGAAGCACGAAGGAGAGCTGGCTTCGGACCTGCTCCTGGCTTGCGGAGGGGAAGGTGTCGATGATGCGGTTGATGGATTCGTAGGTGGAGTTGGTGTGGAGTGTTGCGAGTGTGAGGTGGCCGGTCTCGGCGATGTTGAGGCCCACCTGCATGGTCTCGCGGTCTCGCATCTCGCCGATGAGGACCACGTCGGGGTCCTGTCGCAGGATGTAGCGAAGGGCGTCGCCGAAGCCTTCGGTGTCGGACCCTATCTCCCTCTGGTTCACTATGCACTTGTTGTGGTGGTGAACGTACTCAATGGGGTCTTCGATGGTGATTATGTGCGCCCGTCTGAGTGAGTTCACACGGTTGATTATGGATGCGAGGGTTGTTGTCTTCCCGCAGCCCGTGGGGCCGGTGACAAGGATGAGCCCCTGCCTCTTGTCGGCCAGGGTGGCGACCACAGGTGGAAGACCGAGTTCATCGAAACCCAGTATCTCGTAGGGGATCACCCTTATGGCCGCGGCAACCGCGCCCCTTTGCAGATAGACGTTGGCCCTGAACCTGGAAAGGCCCTTGATGCCGAAGGCGAAGTCGAGTTCCTTGTCGAGTTCGAACCGTTTTTTCTGCTCGTCTTTCAGGAGGCTGTAGATGATGCTCTGGGTTTCTTTTGGTGTGAGCGGGTCGTACTCCATTCGGACGAGGTCGCCGTCGATGCGGATGGTGGGCGGGGCTCCGACCGTAACATGAAGGTCTGTGGCACGGCGCTCCATCATCTCCTTGAGGAGGGTTCTGATGTTAAGCCCGTGTACGCCTTCCGCGGCCATCAGGACGAAACCGCCCGAACCTGGGACTCGAGCCTGTAATTCATGGCAGCCACCTTCACTTCCTCGTCATCGTCTGCAGTAACCCTTACCACTTCTTCAAGTGTGGTTACACCGTTCTTGACCTTCTCAACGGCATCCATGCGCAGGGTTCTCATGCCGCTTCTTACGGCAAGAAGCCTGAGCTGGGCGGCGGTCTCCCTGTCGATGATGGCCTGTTTCATGGCCTTGTCCAGCGTGAGGACTTCGTAGAGCCCGATCCTGCCCTTGTAGCCTGAACCGTTGCACCTGGCGCACCCCTTGCCCCTGTAGGTCTTGGCGCCGGCCATCTCGGCCGGGTCTATGCCCGCTTCAATATAATCATCCGTCGCGAATGTGAAAGGTTCACGGCAGTATTTGCATATCTTCTTGACCAGCCTCTGGGCCATGATGGTTCTGACTGCGCTGGCCACCAGGAACGGCTTTATGCCGATGTCCACCAGACGGTTGATGGTGCTTGGGGCGTCGTTGGTGTGGATGGTCGAAAAGACCAGATGTCCCGTCAGGGAAGCCTTGATGGCGATGGAAGCTGTTTCGAGGTCACGGATCTCGCCCACCATGATGATGTTGGGGTCCTGCCGAAGGATGCTTCTGAGGGCAGTTGCGAAAGTGTAGCCCATGCCGTGGTCGATCTGGGTCTGGACTATTCCGTCGATATTGTACTCGACCGGGTCTTCAGCGGTGTGGATGTTCACCGCGGGAGTGTTCAGGCTGCTCAGGGCAGAATAGAGCGTTGTGGTCTTGCCGCTGCCGGTGGGCCCCGTGACAAGCACGATGCCGAACGGTGAACTCACGCCGGCCATGAACTTCTTGAGGGCGTCTTCCGGAAAACCGAGCTGCCTGAGGTCGAATTCGAGGTTGCCGCGGTCGAGGATCCGGAGTACGATCTTCTCGCCGTTCACGGTGGGGACCGCGTTCACCCTGAAGTCGATTATGCGGTTGTCCACCTTGGCCTTTATGCGGCCGTCCTGCGTGCGCCTTCTTTCAGCGATGTTCATGCCGGACATGATCTTGAGCCTTGAGAGAATCGAGGGCTGAACCGTCTTGGGAAGCCTGATGACCTCGTGGCAGGTCCCGTCCCTTCGGTAACGTATCCTGAGGAACTTCTCGTAGGGTTCGATGTGGATGTCGCTGGATTCGGTTTTGACGGCATCGGCGATCATCTTGTCGACGAACCTCACTATCGGTTCGTCCTTGTCGGTCAGCAGGCTGTCGTCGGTTCGCTCGTCGTCGTCCACGCCGGGGGTGAGGCTTTCGACCTCAACGATCCCGTCTGCGTCCTCGTCGTACTGGTTGAGGGATGATTCCACACTGACAAGGGAATCGCGGCGGCCGTAGATCTCGTCGAGCGCGCGGCGAAGGGCCGAGGGTGAGGAGGCGTAGACAACTATCTCACAACCCGTGGCGAACTTGACCTCGTCGACGGCGTACATGTTGGCGGGCTGGGCCATTGCAACCAGAACTGTGTTGCCGTCGCGCTCGAGCGGAACGACCATGTGTTCCCTGGCGGTGCTTTCGGGTATGATCTTGGCCGCGTCGTCGGGAAAATCGGTCTCGTTCAGGTAGACGGGATCGACGCTGTAGATGTCGGCCAGGAACTCGGTGATGAGTTCTTCGGTGACCTGCCCCCGAAGGACCATGGCCTCAGCGAGCTCGACCTCACCGGGACCCCACTCCCCCGCGATGGTGTCGATCTCGTCCTGCGTGGCCAGGCCAGCCTGAACAAGCATCATGGAAAGCCTTGTCTGCATTGCTCTTCCTAGAAGTTGGCCACTGTTTCCCTCACAACCTCCTGAAAGGTGGTGAGACCCATCTCAAGCTTGCGCAGGGCCGCCTCGCGCAGGTTAATCATGCCTCGGGCCAGGGCGGTCTTCTCAAGCTCGATGCTGTTGGCGTCGTTTTCAATCAGGGCGCGCATCTCCTCGTCTACCGTCATGACCTCGTAGATGCCGATACGGCCCTTGTATCCAGTGTTGTTGCATTGCGGGCAACCCGTGCCCTCGTAGAACGTCGTTGAAGCGAACCTGTCGGGATCGACCCCCGCGTCTTCAAGGGCTTCCCTGGAAATGGAGACCGGCGTCTTGCAGTTCTTGCATATCTTGCGGATGAGCCGCTGGCTGCAGACGCATATCAAAGAGGTGCTGAGCATGTAGGGCTCGGTTCCCATGTCGACGAGGCGGTTGATGGTGCTGGGGGCGTCGTTGGTGTGAACCGTGGAGAGCACAAGGTGCCCCGTTAGCGCGGCCCTGATGGCTATCTCGCTGGTTTCCTTGTCGCGGATCTCTCCCACCATGATGATGTCGGGGTCCTGGCGCAGGTAGGCTCTGAGGGCCATGGCGAAGTTGAGACCCACGTCTTCGTTCATCTGGACCTGGTTGATGCCCTTGAGGTTGAACTCGACGGGGTTCTCGGCTGTCATGATGTTCACGCCGACGTCGTTGAGTTCACTTATGGCGCTGTAGAGTGTGGTGGTCTTGCCGCTGCCGGAGGGTCCGGTGACCAGGGCGATGCCATAAGGCCTTTTTATTGCTTTTCGGAATGACTTGAGGGCCTCGGCTTCGAACCCCAGTGTATCGAGGTCGAGTGACACCTGGGACCTGTCAAGAAGCCTGAGCTCAACCTTTTCGCCGAACAGGGTGGGAAGCGTGGAAACTCGCATGTCAACGAACCTGTCGCCGACCCTGATCTTGGTCCTGCCGTCCTGCGGGAGGTGGTGTTCGGCGATGTTCATGCCGCCGAGGATCTTCAGGCGGCTCACCATGGCGAGGCGGTACTTCCTGCTGGGCCTCATTATCTCGTGGAGAACGCCGTCTATCCGGTAGCGTATCCTCACGTACTTCTCGAAGGGTTCGAAGTGTATGTCGCTGGCGCCGCGCTTAACGGCGTCGGCAACCACGCGGTTAACCAGTTTTACGACCGGGGAATCGCTGGTTGAGACCGCAAGGTCTTCGTCGAGCTCCTCCTCCCCCTCCTCTTCCTCGATTAGCGAGAAAAAGGCCTCGTCCCCAACCAGAAGCTCGTCTTCGGGGCCTTTCATGACCTCTTCGACGGTCGTTTGGCCGTTTTTTCTGAGTTTTTCTTCCGAGACGGGGATGATGGCGTCGTCCTGGCGGTAGATGCGGTCGAGCGCACGCTGTATCATGCTGGAGGCGCAGATGTGGGGTTCGATCTCCATGCCCAGCGAAAACCGCAGATCGTCGATGGTGAAAAGGTTGTGCGGATCGGCCATGGCGACGACGAGGGTCTTGCCCACCCTTTCGACAGGGATGACCTCGTAGCGTATTGCGAGCTTGGCCGGGATCAACTGCAGGACATCAGGCTCGATCCGCATCTTTTCAATGTTTATGGCTTCGATGCGTATCTGCCTTGAAAGGTAGCTGTTGAGGTCTTCCTCGTTGATGAGGTTCATGCGGACCAGGTTGAGGCCCAGCCGTCCGCCCTGGTCCCTCTGGGCGTTCAGGGCGCTCTCGAGCTGCTCATGGGTGATGACGCCGGCCTTCACCAGCATTTGGCCCAGTTTCATCGATTCGTTCTCCTCTCAGACGGGCTGAGGGTTTACATGGACTTTCGAGAAGAGAATTGCCGTGTTATTCTGCAACAATTCCCCGGCAAGTCAATGCCCTTGCGCCCCTGCGAAAGGCTTTGCGTCAGAAGTTGATCATGACCCAGAGGTTGAGGCCCACATCTGTCTGGTCGTACTGGGAGTTGACCTTGTCGGTCTTCCATCCGTATATGGCTGTAAGTCCTGCCTGAACGGTACCGAAGTCGTAGTTGGCGTAGGGTTCTATCCGCCATTCAGTGCGGTCGGTCTGAAGGATGTCGTCGCCGACGTCACGGAAAATCTCGCTTCTGGTAAGGCTTCGCGTGATCTTGAGCCCTGTTGTGAGGTCGCTTTGGAAACGCAACCTTATCCTGTTGAGAAGGGGCAGCGGGATGGAGATGCCTTGTGGCGCCCTGAAAGCGTAGGACAGGCCGATCTGGGTGGAGTGGCTGGTGCCCTTTGTGACAGCGCTGGTTCCGGTGAAATTTCTGGTCTCGGTGAGGGTGATGTTGTCGGAGAGAGTTATCTGAAGCTTGTTCTTGAGGTTGGCCGTTATCGACGCCAGGGGGGCGAACCTTCGTGAGACTGTCTCGCTCACGGGGATCTCAACGCCATCCTCCACCCTCGACGAGTTGGTGGTCTCGATCCTGTAGCCCGAGCTTACTGTGCCCGTCCGAAGGAAACTAAAAGGGGTCAGCCTCTCGAGACCGCTCCAGGAAAGTGTGAGGGAGGGCCATGTGGTCGTCTGCTGTTTGTTCAGGTAAGCGCTGTAGTAGCTTCTCGTGATAGAGTTGCCGTACTCGGCCCTGAGGCTGAGAGTGCTGATCGGCCTCACTCCTCCCCCGAGCTGCATCGACTCACCCTCGGTCCGGCTGTAGGGCGAGAGGCTGTCCAGCCTGTTCTCGATTCCGAACTGGTACCGCCAGGGAGGAAGGCTTTCAAGTGACTTGTAGGTCGTGGCGTTCGTGAACGAAAGGCTGAGCGTCGGGTCGGTTATGTTGTTGGCCCACTTTTCCATCTGCATGAGCATCCACCTGGGGCTTCCGGGAGTGGCCTCCTCGTCCAGCCGCTCGTCCCTGAGCCTGGAGATCCTTCGCATGGTGTGGGCAAGACCGAGCCTGAAGGTGTAGCGCAGGTTGGTTGACAACCCCACGTCGGGCAACCCCAGTGTGTCGGCTCCCTGGGTATGGGGGCTGAGCCTTCCCATCGAGTAGTTCGAGTCAAAACTCACCCTGGGTATCAGATAGTTCCACAGGTTGATGTCCTGCGCGGCGGAGAGGCTCTGGTTGCGGGCAACTTCCCTGCCCACGTTCACTGAGCTGCCGTCGGGGTTCCACGGGTAGTACATGTCCCTTCGGACAGCGAGGGAGTAGGACAGGGAGTTCCCCTTCCAGAAGTTGAATCCGACCGAACCGTCGGTCGTCAGATCCCTCTGGGTGTTGTTGCGGGTCTGGACAGTGTCCTCGGAGGCAACATCCCAACGGACATCCCTTCCCCTCTCGAACTTCACGCCAAACCCGAACCGTGTGGGTCTTATCCTGAAGTCCTCCAGTATGGGCAGGCGGAAAAGCCTCATCCTGCCCAGGGATATGTTGTACCCTACAGTGAACCTCTCGCTTGAAAGCGAATCGGTTCCCTGGGGGGAAAGCCCCCTTTGTCTGCCCATGGTGTGCCTTACGGTCCACGGGTCAAGGAAGTACCTTCCCACGACCCCTTCGGCACGAGCATTACGGCGCCACTGAACCGAGGTGTCCCAGGTGTTGTTGTCGGTGCGCTGGAACCAGGAATCCGAACCCTCGATGCGGACATCGCTGTTGCTCTGGAAGCGTGGCTCGGAAAGGGTGCGGCTCCAGGCGTACGTGGCTGGCAGGGCCCATCCCCAGCGGGGAGGCGTAAAACGGTCGAGATTGAGAGTCGTGTTGGCCAAGTAGCGGGTCGTTGTCTTGCCCGTTCCGGTGTTGGTCCCCAGACTGTGGAAGTCGGCGTCCACCATCCTGTAGTCGCCCTTTACGGTCAGCAGGTCGGCAAAATCGACCTGCCCAGTGAGCCTGTGGGCAAAACCATTGTCCTGGTAACGGTTCCGCAGGGTGATGTCGTTGATCCAGACCTCGGCGGAGAGGGGTGTGCTCTGGTTGTTCCGAAGGCCCAGCGCCAGGGTCAGCACATTTGCGAAGGTTGGGCTTCCCCGTACCGAGAGGTTGCCCGACCTTATGTACTCCAGTCCCTGCTGTTCCATCAGGGTCTTCAGGTCCACCAGGTCCTGGATGGGTACCTCCAGCACCTGCCACCCCTGCTGAAGTGGAACCTCAAGCTCGTAGCAGTTGAGACTGTCGCGGCCTATCTGGAAGAACGCCAGCCCCTGGGAGGTGTTGCCACGGACCAGTATCCTGAAGCTCTGGTAAGCCGTGTAGTCGGCCCCTGCGTAGAAGTTCTGCCTGGCAATGCCCTGATGCCCCGCAAGAAGGTTGGCGCAGACAAGGCTCAGCGACTGCTCGAGTTTGATGTTGCCGTAGTCGTCACGACCCGGGTTGATGCCGGGCGGGGGGTCGTCGATGTAGTCCTGGTTCTCCCTGTTGTTGACCACGGAAACGGTGAACTGCTCGCCGGGCTGGACAGGAGGGACTATGGAGTCGGTTACCCCGATGTTCCTTCTTTCCCAGCGGTTCCCAACGATGCCCATGTCGTAGACCTCGAGGGTGTCCGGCTGGGCAAAGCCTTCAGTCCAGACCCTTGCGAATACTATCTTGCTCCATGTGGGCTCGCCGGTCACGAAGTCGGGAACCGTGACCAGCAGGGAATCGTTCAGGGGAACGCTGATGAGCATCCAGCCGTACTCGTTGGGGCCATGAACGATGTACTCGGGGTCGTCGAGGGGAATGCGCACCCTGAAGAAGGTGTTGGCCGTATCGAGGACTCCGTTGCGGTTGAGGTCTTCGGTGTCGAGTTTGTTGTTGCCCTCGGTGCCGTTGATCTTCTTGAACCAGTCCTCACGGGGAACGCCTGAGCCGTACTCGAGCTCGTAATCGTCCTGGTTGGGATCGGGGTTCCCCGAGGAATAGCCGGGTTCGTCCGGGTTCATGAGGCCGTCGTATCCGGTGTTCTCATCGTTGGAGAGTATGCCGTCTCCGTTCTTGTCTTCAGTGTCGAGCAGGCCGTTGGCGCGCATGGCAATCTCGCTTCCGACCCTTTCGGGCCAGTACGAGTCCTCGTTCATCCGCTCGCCCAGGTCTATGTACAGCGATGCCTGTTGGGCCGAATCGGTGGCCCTGACGTAGAGCGAGATGTGGGTCCGGGTTGAGAAGTCGACACCGTACCTGTCAATGCACCGCATGATGCCGCCCCATGAATCCGTGCCCCCTTCGGGCTGGAAGAAGAGCTGCATGACATTGGCTTCTTCAGACGCGTTGGTTCCCGTAAGCCCGGGTACGATGTCTCCCACATGCCAGCGGTTGGGCCACGACCACCAGCGCAGCCTTCCCGCAAGGGTCTCGCCGCCCGTCACGGGCAGGGATGAGAACGACCAGGACTCCCTGGACTGCCCCAATGGAAAAACGGACTGGCTGCCCTCCATGTCGTCAATGTAGGCAACCCTGCCGCCCCCGGGCATGCTCATGGCCACCTCGCCCGAGACCAGGATACTGCTCTCGGCCTCGGTTCGTACAAGTGGAAGGGCGTTCACAGCGTCGGTGAGAAACTCGGGTCTCACCTCGTAGCGGGCGTCGAAATCCATCACCAGTGTGTTGTAGGCTTCCTCGCCCGGCGAGGGCCTGTCATCAGAGTTCGATGCGCTTTCGTACATGACGGTTGCGCCCACCCAGGAAAGCCTTCCCATCTGATACTTCATTCGTGTCCCGAACAGGGTCTTGGACATCTGGGCGAAGAACGGGAGGTACTCGAACGTTACCCTGAGCGTGTTGGCCGGGTCCTGCGCAAGCTCGGCCGCCTCCCCGATCAGTGAGAGAAGACCGATCTCGTAGATGATCGTGTAGTCGGTGTCCCGTACCAGTTCCCGTGACTGCCCCGCAACTGTCAGCGTGACCCTTTCACTTCCGGGAACAAGCCCCATCCTGCCCAGCGAATAGGTGGTGCTCGCGGCCCTGAAGCTTACCCGCATGTAGTATTTGCTGAGGTTCGTGGGAGGGTTCTTCTCGGTGTAGACCTGGGGGTTCTTCACATCCAGAACGTCGCTCGTGAAGGGTCTGTTGTCGGGAAAGACTATGAAGCCGTTGTCCCAGTCCATCGTGGCGGTTTCGTCCACCATGGATCCGTCCGCATTGGTGTCCAGCCCCAGAAGCGCCAGGAACGGAACGCCGTCCTGGCTCGATGTGGGCTCCTGCCCCGGGATGTCGAGGAATATGTCGCAGTTGAAGCTCTCTCTCACTATGTTGTTGGCGCCAAGGTAGTAACGGTTCCTGAACATGTACTGCCACGTGGGGTCGCTTGTCGTGGGGTTCTCGTTCTTCACAAGAAGAAGGTTCACGTTGCCCGCGGTCAGTGTGCCCAGTGTATCACCCGCGGCGGTCACGGCCCAGACAGCGATCATGTGGTTTGTGCTCACGGGGGAAACAAACCTGATGGTGGACGAATCCTGGAGAAGCACGTAATTGAGGTCGAGACCGGCCTGCAGCTCCTCCCAGTAGCCGGGCACCGTGAGTGTGCCCCCTCCCGGAGTGGGCACGCTGGCGTTACCCTGAAGGTACAGTGGGTTCTGCGATCCGTCGTCGCGGAACACCCTTAGAGCCGTCAGTTTGGGCGGCTGAACAGTATCGGGAACCACCCCGAAGAAGTAGTTGTTTGCCGGGCGGATGTCCAGAATGGAATCGGTGACCATGGTGGCCTGTCCCACGAAATCGGCGGACTCGGTGGAGCTGGCCTGCTTGCTTGCTATCGTCGTTATCTCCAGAGGCCCCACCTGGGCATCGATCTTGGCGCCGAACAGCCCCTGTCCCGGAATGCTGTAGCTGACGAACTCCGGGCCTGTGATGGAAAGGTTCACATCCCCCATCTCGATGGACCGGATGACCTCGTCATCGAAACCGGTGTACCTGAGCCTTACATTGTAGTCGGGTTCAAGGGTCCTGCGGGTGTCGTGGTCGACCTGGACGTTGATCTTCTCGCCGATCGTCCCGTCGAGGTTGATGACGAGTTCCTGCTCCATCTTCAGGTCGGGGAAGTATGAGGGGCTGACCCCCTCGGTGCTGACCATGTTGGGCCTTATGTGGCTGATGCCCGAGATGGTGATCTTCTGGTGGCCGGTGATGTCGAGCTGGCCGCCCTCGCCTATCACACCCGCTATGCCCGGAGGCATGTCGAAGGGAAGGTAGATCGTGGGTACCAGCCTTCCCGACTCGCGCCGCGAACGCACGGCACTTGTGCTGTTGGTGAGCAGCCACCGCTTCCAGGTCGACCATTCGGTAATGCCCGTCTTGGAGTCTGGCAGAAGCCAGACCCTTAAGGGTGATACGGGACGTCCCATGTAGTAGAGCCGGTAGGCCAGCCCTGCTCCTGAAAGGGCGGAAGTTACAACCACCCTGGCATTGGGAAGGGAGACAAGGGAGGGAATCGAATCCTGGTAGAAAGCATTGGGGGGGCCGGCGGGCAGCCAGGGAACAGCTATGCCGGCGCCCATCGCCGCCACGGAGAGCAAGAGAAGAAGCATTGATGAGTACTTCATACGTGTAGGAAACTGTACTCCCGCCCAATGGGCTTGTTCCAGAATCTAAGCTTAACCGACTGTATAACATTCCCTTTTAACCCCGTTCATGCAAGCGGGGTCACGGGCAGGTGCGGCGCCGGACTATATTGGCATGCCATGAAAATACTGCACAGGTACGTCATAGCCGAGTTCATCGCCCCGTTTCTCATCTCGATCGGGGTGTTCACCTTTGTCATGCTTCTCGACAAACTGCTCGACCTGCTGGACATGATCGTGAGCAAGGGCGTTCCCATTGTCATAGTGGGCGAGATCTTCGTCCTGCTTCTGCCCTCGATGGTGGCGGTGGTGGTCCCCATGGCGGTGCTCTCCGGGATCCTGATAGCAATAGGCAGGCTCTCCGGAGACATGGAGGTGACCGCCATGAAGGCATGCGGCATCGGCATAATGCGCCTGCTCATCCCTCTCTTGTCGGTGGCCGTGCTTCTGGGAGGGATCCTCGTTGTCTTCAACGACTCGATTCTCCCGAACGCCAATCACCACGCGAAAAATCTGCTTCTCGACGTTGGGACCATGCGGCCCACCGCCAGGATCGTTTCGGGCATGTTCGTCGAGGACCTTGACAACTACAGGATCCTCGTCGAGAGCAAGGATGACCTTACGGGCAGGCTTCGGGGAGTGGTGATACACCAGAGCATCCCTGGAAAACCCCTCAGGACGATAAGCGCCATGACGGGAACAATGCGGCCCATGGGTGCCAACCACCTCAGGATGACCCTGGAAAACGGCCAGATGCACGAGCTTGACCATAACGGCAGGTACAGGTTCAGCGACTTCACTACGTACACGCTTGACATGGCCAGGTCCGGGGACCTTGTCCGGCGGGACCGGGACAACAGGGGGGACAGGGAGATGTCGACCCGCCAGATGCGGTCCAGGATAGACAGCCTTTCCCTGATCGAACTGCAGCTCGTGGACAGCCTGCGAATGATCGCCGCAGAACCGTTCCTCCAGGTGGTCCACGGTGAAAAGCCTTACGAGCTGGAGCAGGATGCCGACCCTGCCATTCGCCTCCGGAGCGCCAGGGAATGGCTGATGCGGGCCGGCACCTCTGCCACGCTGACGGCTGACCGCATAGGCTACCTCAGGCTGGAGCAGAACAGGTTCGAGGTCGAGATACAGAAGAAGTATTCCATACCATTTGCGTGCCTGGTTTTCGTGCTTCTGGGGGTGCCCCTGGGGTTGTCATCCCGCAGGGCCAACACCGGGATCTCCCTTGCCGTGAGCCTTCTGTTCATCCTTGTCTACTACTTCTTCCTGATAACCGGGGAGAACATGGCGGACAAGGGACAGACCCCGGCCTGGGCCGCCATGTGGGCCCCCAACATCGCCATGGGAGCCCTTGGCGTTCACCTTATCCTTCGAAGCCTGAGGGAGGGGCATCCCATTTCACTGCCCGACCTCAGGGATCTCAGGGACATGATGAAAGGGAAGAAGCGGAAGTGAACGCCGGCATACTGGACAGGTACATAGCGGGCAGGTTCCTCAGGATGATCCTCATGGCCGTCGCGGCCTTCACGGTGCTTTTCGTGGTGGTGGACGCCTTCGACAACATCAACCGCTGGATGGAGAAGAGCCCGGGATGGGAGGCCTTCCTCAGGTACTACCTGTACGGCCTGCCCTACATCATCGTGCTCGTGATGCCTGTGGCGGTGCTTCTCTGCAGCCTTTTCCTGGTTACCTCACTGGCGCGGAACAACGAACTCACGGCGCTCAGGGCATCCGGGGTGAGCGTTCCCCGGGTTTTCGCCCCTCTTCTGGCCGTGGGCTTCCTTATCAGCGTGTTCGTTCTGGTGGTGGGTGACTTCGTTGTTGCCGAGGCCAACTACAGGCAGACCCTTGTGAAAAGGGTCGAGATAGACAGGAAAGACCCCATCGACTACGGAATGAGGCACTCTTTCGCACACCGCTCCCTTTCCGGAGCGATAATGGAGATCGGCTTCTTCGACGGCCGGCAGGAGACCATAACGGGAATCGTACTCGAGTGGTTCGACGACCAGTCGCGAGTGGTCCGCAGGATAGACGCGGCCAGGATGGTATGGGCAGACTCGATGTGGACTGCACAGAAGGCCGAGGAGAGGGTTTTCGGCCCCGACGGCGAGATGGGGTACACTATGCACGACACACTGGCGGTTCCCGAGATCACCGACACGCCGGAGGACCTGGGAAGCAGGGCCAAGACCCCGGCGGAGATGAACCTGTTCGAACTGAGCCGCCAGATCGAAAGGATACGCATCGCCGGCGGAAACCCAAGGGAAAGCCTGGTCGAGTTCTACATGACCATCTTCTTTCCCTTCTCGAGCCTCATCATGGTTCTCGTGGGCGCTCCCATGGCCACCCGGAACCCCAGAAGCGGAAGGTCGACAAGCGTTGCCGCCGCCATCCTTCTGGCCTTCATATTCTTCTCGCTCACCAGGTTCGGTCAGACGCTGGGAAACAAGGGCGCACTCGAGCCCGTGCTGAGCGCGGGGCTGTCAAACGCCATTTTCGTGATGCTGGGGATAGTGATGTTCTCGAGAACGATCAAGTCCTGACCCGCTTCAACCGGCGGTCGCCTTACTCCCGTTTTACCCGAAAAGGGACGCTATCCTCTCAACGGTCCGGGTGACAAGCCTCTCCCTGCACTTGCGGCCCCAGTTGACCACGTCGGTCCCGGATACGTTCGTGCCCCGGGCCCTGCAAAGCCTCGTCATTTGACGGATGGCCCGGAACCCTCCCATCCAGGGGAAAGGGAACGCCTGCGTGACAAAACACGCAATTGTCTTCCCCTCAAGGGACGGAAGCAACCCCATGAAGGCCTCCATGTCCGGAGCCAGAGAGAAGGCGTGAACCGGGGAACCGAAGATGATCCCGTCGAAACCGCCAAGGGTCGTCACGCCGTCAAAAGACATTTCTCCGGGAGCCTGCCCGGAACCGCCCGGACTCCTTACGTCGATTATGCGTACGCTGTGCCCCGAGCCTTCGAGTGTCTGCTTAAGCCTCTCTGCCACCGACCGGGTGTTGCCGGTCCGGGAATGGACGGGAATACAGATGTTCATCCCTTGAAACGCCTTTCTTCTCAGAGGCGGAACGAAAGCCCCGCCAGTCCCACCATGCCGGCGTCAAGCACTCCGGTCTCACCGATCAGAGCGCTGGCTTCCGCGTTCAGGGCCACCCTGCGGGAGAACCAGAAGCAGAAGCCCAGCGTTGCCTGGGGGTATGTGAAATCCCCGCCCTCCCAGCTTATGGATGAACTTGAGTCAGACTCGTCGTAAGTGACGAAGTTCAACCGGGCGCCCAGATAGGGTTCGAAACCGCCGGTCTTGAAGCTCAACACGGGTCCGGCGTAGCCGTAGTAGCCTCCGGCGGCCATTCCCAGGCCGATCACCCCGGCCAGTGAGGGGCCAGTCTCACGATTGTTGATGAACGACTTCCTTCCAAAGAAACCCAGGCTGAATGTGTCGAACTGCAGCCCGAGGTCGGCGCTTTCCGACAGGCCCACCGCCACCTTCAGTGCGGGCAGTGCGCCCTCGCCGGGACCCGCCAGGGCACCAGCATCGATGCCGAATGTGCCTCCCCCGAGTGATCGGCCAGTGAGATTGTGCGACAGGGGAGCAACGCACCCGGCGGCGAGAACCACCGGCAGAAGCCCCCAGATGCCTGCTCTTGCCATTTATTACCCCCTTACGTCAGGTCTCTTCAGGGCTATATAGGTTTTGCTGGAAAACACCGTCAAGGGTTGCACGGAGCAACCATCTTTGGATATGCTTGCATCGTGTGTTTCACCGTGTCAATACAAAGGAAGCTGGAGGCTTTTCTATGTCAAAGCGCGTACACAACTTCTACGCAGGGCCGGCGACCCTTCCACTGGAAGTGGTGCAGAAAGCGCAGAAGGGTCTTGATGACTTTGCCGGGCAGGGATTGTCCATCATGGAGATCTCGCACAGGTCCAAGCCGTTCGAGGCGATGTTCAAGAACGCCCAGTCCAAGATGCTCTCCATCATGGGTCTCTCGCCCGACGACTATTACGTGCTTTTCCTCGGCGGCGGGGCCAGCATGCAGTTCTGCATGGTTCCCTTCAACTTCCTGCGCAAGGACGAGACCGCCGACTACATAAACACGGGCGGATGGTCGACCGGCGCCATCAAGGAGGCCAAGCTCTTCGGAACGGTGAACACGGCTGCCACAAGCGAAGACACCAACTTCGACAGGATACCCACCGATATCAAACTGACACCTGGCGCGGCCTACGTACACACCACCAGCAACAACACACTCTACGGCACCCAGATCTGGAACTTCCCGGAGACCGGAGCGGTTCCCATGGTGTGCGACATGTCAAGCGATTTCTTGAGCAGGCAGCTCGACTACAGCCGTTTCAGCCTGATCTACGCCGGCGCCCAGAAGAACATCGGCCCTTCGGGGGTCACGGCGGTGGTCATCAGAAAGAGCTGGCTGGATAGCGCCAGAACCGACATCCCCACCATGATGAAGTACAAGGTCCATGTGGAGAAGGAAAGCCTCTACAATACGCCTCCATGCTTCCCGGTCTTCGTTGTCGACCTTGTGATGGACTGGATCATGGAGAACGGCGGGCTGGCGGGCGTCGAGAAGCTCAACAAGCGCAAGGCGGCTGTCGTGTACGACGCCATCGACAAGAGCGGCGGCTTCTACAAACCGCATGTGAAGAACCCCAAAGACCGCAGTTTCATGAACATCACGTTCACTCTGCCCTCAGAGGAACTCGAGAACAAGTTCGTGGAAGAGGCCAAGAAGCTTGACATGGTGGGCTTGAAAGGGCACAGGAGCGTGGGCGGATGCCGCGCCTCCACCTACAACGCCATGACCATGGAAGGCGTCGAGACGCTGGCTTCGTTCATGGCTGCCTTCATGAGCCGTAACGGCTGACGATCCTGAACGACGGGGGCGCCGTGGTCTCACGGCGCCCTTTTTTTTGGGACTTGCATAGTTGACTCCCTTGAGGCCATAGAATTCTGCTTTCTTTCCCGAAAGATAATCTGCCATTCGAAAACCTTGCAGAGAACGGTTTACCGCTTGTGTCTTGATAAAAGATTGCATGCTCGGTGATCTCTTTCGAGAAAGGATTGGAGCCACGAGCGCATGTTGTTCGGCCCCTTTTGCACCCAACCCGCGCCTGGTAGGAATGCAAGGGTCGAATGATTGCCGGAACGATACTGGGTCTCAGATGTATATGGGACTGAGAACGTTGCGACAGGGTGCCCCTTGACACCAGGGGAAGAAATGGCTCATATATCAAGAAAGGGAAGTGCGGGTGAAAGTTGGGGAGGCGCTATAATGTCCGAAGAAGAAGTACGTGACTACATTGAGAGATTCAAAAAGCGCACCGAAGAAATGCGTGAAGATCTGGATAGCGCAAAGGATTTCTTTGTCCGTGCAGGTATACTGAAAACTGACGGCTCTTTGAGCGAACATTACGCATGACAGGCAAGTAATCATTCTTGTATTCTCGTCGTCCTTCTGTCACTATTGGCTTTCACGGTTGTGATGCAGCTAAATGTCGTTCACTACTCAATGGTGATTTGCCAATCATAATTGCACTGAATCCGTATGATTGGCTTGGTTCGGGCATGTATTTCTGGGAACACAGTGAGAAAAGAGCCCAGGAATGGGCTGCTGAGGGTCTTACGAGAGGGAAAGTTGAAAACCCTGCTGTTATTGGCGCGGTGATTGATCTTGGAAACTGTCTTGATTTCCTGGACTCCAAGTATCTCGCCCTCTTGCGTCCTTCTTATGAACGTCTTAACCTCATTTCAGAAGTTGGCATGCCACAGAATCGCAGAGTTGCAGGCTCTCCTGATTATCTTCTTCGCAATCTGGATTGTGCTGTTATTGAATCAATTCACAAAGATAGAGAAGATCAGCGTGATGAGCCTTTTGACTCAGTTCGGGGTGTTTTCTGGGAAGGTACTGAACCTTACCCGGCAGCCGGGTTCAAAGACAAAAACCATATTCAATTGTGTGTCCGAAACCCAAACTGCATAAAGGGCTACTTTCTTCCTCGCACTGTTGACACTAATTGGAATATCCCATAATAACGCTAATCACGGTGGCCATCATCAGGATGGTCTTCTTATCAGTTTCGGATATCTATCGTGGCAGCCGTTCGAGACAACAGCGTGAAAGACGGTTCTGCCTTCCTTGAACTCGGTCCGGGAATGAAGCATTCCCTTCAGGTCTTGGGCATAGTGCGATTGACTCGTGGACATGGATCTTCCCCGATGACTTACGCGGTTGTTTGCCATTGAGGTATATGTCGTGTCCACTTTCATTCAATCACCCATGTACGCATATTTCGGAAAATGCCTTTCTGAACGCATGTTCTCATCTTACTCCCCCAAGGGAGTTATAAGACAACTCACTCTTTCTGGAGGAGCCCGAGGAACTCGTCCTCGCTGATTACGTGTATTCCCAGCTCAGTGGCCTTTTCGAGCTTCGAGCCAGCCCCGGGGCCGGCAACCACAAGAGTGGTTTTTGAAGAGACCGAACCGGCTGTTCTGGCGCCTGAAGCAACAGCCAGGGCCTGAGCCTCTTCCCTGGGCATGCTGAGCACCCCGGTGAAAACGATGATCTGCCCGGCAAGCCGGCTGCCCGGGGGCCCGGCATCCTCCCTTGGGGTGAAGCCCGCTTCCCGCAGGCCCCGTATGGCCCGGGCAGTCACGGGGTCGTCAAAGAAGGCCCTGACAGCCGCGGCCGTGACGGGGCCGATTCCCTCGACCGAAAGCAGCTCTTCGTACGTGCTTCCCTCGAGCGCTCCGAGGCTTCGAAAGCAAATGGCGACCGCCCGGGCCGTGACCGCGCCCACTCCGGGTATGCCAAGGCCGTGTATGAACCGTGAAAGCTCAGCCTTTTTGCTCTCCGCCAGCTGATCGATGAGGTTTCCCGCGCTCTTCTCCCCCATGCGCTCCAGAGAGGCAAGAACCCCGGGGGTGAGTGCGTAGAGGTCGGCCAGGGTCTTCACGTAGCCCTCCCCCACGAGCCTCTCCGAAAGGGAATCCCCAAGCCCCTGGATGTCCATGGCTTTCCGTGATGCCCAGTGCCTTATGCTCTCCCTGAGCCTGGCGGGGCAGTCCGGGTTGATGCACCGGTGCGCGGCCTCCCCTTCGGGCCTTATGACGGGGCCACCGCATACCGGACAGCTCGACGGCATTTCGAACGGAGCTCCCCGGTCCAGGCTCCGTGCGGAGAGGCTTGAGGTGATCTCGGGTATCACGTCCCCCGCCCTCCTCACCGAAACCAGGTCTCCCACCCGAACGTCCTTCCGCCTTACCTCGTCGAGGTTGTGGAGGGTGGCGCTTGTGACGGTCACACCCCCCACTGCGACGGGGGACAGCTCGGCGACAGGGGTGAGTTTGCCGGTCCTTCCGACCTGAACCCGAATGCCAAGAACGGACGCCGCGACCTCCCGTGCCTGGAACTTCCAGGCAACCGCCCAGCGGGGCGACCTGGACAGTTCGCCGGCCCTGCTTCTCAGGTCCATTGAATCGAGTTTGATGACGGCCCCGTCGATCTCCATCGGCAGCCGGTCCCGTATGCTCTCGAGCCGGGAGCACGCCTCGAATACACCGTCAGGGTCGGTTGTGAACTCGGTCTCTTCCCTTGTGTGAAAGTCCCAATCCGAAAGCCGTCCGAGAAGCTCACGCTGGGTGGCCACGCCGGGCAGACTGCCACCAAGCGCGTAGCCGGCGAAGGAAAGC
>Ga0351834_1071_pt1 | contig 19602 bp, 20 predicted proteins | sample BONcelHFGM3001C6_FD_206754 | JGI IMG/M metagenome (GOLD analysis project Ga0351834, IMG submission 206754) | Enriched cells from coal bed in the Powder River Basin, Montana, United States - BONCAT cells FGM rep1 HSBNCT.FGM.300.1.C6 ... | reverse complement strand
CTTTCTTTTGGATCAAGCTAAAAGAAAGTTGAAGAAAAAGAGCGTTGCAGTTGTGGAGGCGGTTGCGAAAAAAAAGCGTATATTTGTACAACATATTATCTGTTATATGAAATATTGCAACTAACCGCTAAAATATTATCTGATATGGAAAACATACTGGATGCATTCAATCCCCACGCCATCGCCAATGGAATCGCCTCCCGGATGAAACAGCGTCGCCTCGAATTGCGTCTTACACAACAGGAACTTGCCCAAAAGAGTGGGGTAAGCCTTGGTTCCCTCAAACGGTTTGAACTCTCCGGCGAAATCTCGCTGAAATACTTACTGATGCTGGCTATCGTGCTCAATGCCACCGAAGGCTTCTTTGCCCTGTTTTCCCAACCTCAATTCGTGAGCATTGAAGAGGTATTGAATGCCACGGCATCAACCAAACGAAAAAGGGGGAAACGAAATGGTTAAGTCAGTATCATTGGTAGAAGTGAGTTACCAGAACCAACCTGTGGGCAAACTCGCCATCACTCCCAACCGCACCTGCGCATTTGAGTACAACCTTGAATGGATCAGTAACGGATTTTCCCTATCACCCTTCTACCTTCCATTAAAATCGGGCGTGATGCAAGCCAGGTTAACACCATTCGACGGATTGTTCGGAGTATTCAACGACAGTTTGCCCGATGGGTGGGGTCGACTCCTTGTGGATCGATGGTTGGTGAATCAGGGCGTTGACCCGCATGGCTTGTCGGTGCTCGACAGGTTATCGCTGGTGGGGAAGGATGGTATGGGGGCATTATCCTATGCCCCAAGCCAAAGTCCCGGCACAGAGGTAACAACCCATCCACTCCACTATTATGCCAGGCAGGTAGAACAACTCATCGGGGAAGAAGATCCCGGCTCTGACAGTGCCGGTTCGCTGGAGGAGTTGTTGAAGCTGGCGGGTTCATCGGGAGGAGCCCGGCCTAAGGTGCTGGTGACGATAGAGGGTGAGGAGTGGCTGGTGAAATTCCGTGCCTCCGTTGACCCCGAGAAGGTGGGTGAAATCGAATATCACTATTCTCAGCTGGCAAAAAAATGCGGCATCGTGATGCCTGAAACACGGCTGTTTGAAAGAACCTGGTTCGGAACCCGTCGGTTTGACAGGAGAGGAGAGACGCGCATCCACGTGCACTCCGCAGCCGGACTTCTGTATGCCAGTCACCGGATGCCTTCCCTCGACTACTCAGAACTGCTGAAAGCCACCATGGCCCTTACCCGCGACATCAACGAAGTGGCCCGGATGTTTCGGCTGATGGTGTTCAATGTGCGTATTGGCAACAAGGACGATCATGCAAAGAACTTCTCATTTGTATATGAGAACGGTTCCTGGAAACTGTCACCTGCCTACGATCTGCTTCCTTCAAGCGGGTTTGGTGGACAACACACAACTACGGTCAACGGAAACGGGAACCCCACCCTCGCCGATTGCCTGGAAGTGGCACGTGCGACAGGCTTCCCGGTAAAACGGGCTAACGAGATCATCGGAGAAGTGGAAGCAGCACTGGAGCCGCTTAGCGTATCCCGCATCGCGGATCCCTCAATTCTTCCCCCCTTTCTCCTGTCAAATTAACGCGGGACAATAGATCCCAGATATAAAATCAGAAGAATTCCTCCGGTTAAAAGGATGAGTGTAATAAACATAGAAAGCCGGGTGGTGGAAACATAGGTTTTGTTGCTGAGCTGTTTGGTGTAGATCCTGTACTGCAGAAAAGCCAGAAGGGCAATAACAACTCCCACAGCCACCATGATGAGGCCCACCACAGCTGAATATCCCTTTGCTGAAATGCCTCTTGCGTCCAATAACAACGATATTTCAGTGAGAAACAGGGAAAATTTCACGATAACAAACCCAAACCCCATCAATGCAATACTTGTTCTTACCCAGGCAAGAAATGTCCTTTCGTTGGCCAGATGTTCCCGGGATGTATCAAATGTATTCCTTTCGTTCGATTCGCTCATAGCACACAATTTGTTAAATGGTTGGCTAATATAATAAATTCAACCTATGCATTGCAACGGAAAACGCAATGCGGGATATGGGATACGCGATATGCGATATGCGATGCGCGATGCGGGATGCGCGATATGCGATGCGCAATGAAAGGCTATGGCTTGCTCTTCAACCATAACTCAAACATCGGATCCGATACGCGAAACTGGTTGTCCTGCTTCTCCAGGATATCGAGCTCAATCATCCGCTGGTATGCTTTCTGGATACTTTATGTTGGGAAGAGCCTGTATCCCTGCATAAACTCCGATTCATACGTCCCAAAGCCATGCTCCGCAACCGCCGTAAGCACCCTGGTTTGAAATGCCGTAAGCTGACTCCGTATTCCCTGGAAGTAGTCGGCCTGGTTGATGAGCAACCGCTCCAGGGCAGGTGCATAAGCCTCTTCGGGCGTGGTTCCCGACAGCCTGGCACGCTCCCAGATCTCAGCACTCAGATATTGGATGTAGTAAGGGATGTTGCAGGCCTTGTTGAGGATCTGCCTCGAAAACTGGTCCGAAACAGTGTACCCTCCCGCCAGGAAGCGATTTGTCAGAAAACGCAATGACTCCTCCTCTGTAGGCTTCTGCAGGCGAAACAGCTTCCCGAAATTGTAAAATGCCCGCTCCTTTCGCGAAAACAAATTCAGCATCATGTGCCGCTGGCTTCCCAGAAAGAGGTACCCGGCATTGGTATGGTGCTGCAGGCTGGCTGGATGCCGCGGATCAGCCCCTGAATCCATTTCAGCCCTTTTGTCCAGTTCGACTGACCACGCATCAGCTCACGGGCATAGAGTTCGATGAACTTTTCGCGCGACGTGACGTTGAAAAAGTCGATGTAGACTGTAGGATGCCCCTCCGCCTCCAGAGCTCTCAGCGCCTTGATCACCAGCGACGATTTCCCGATGCGGCGGGGAGAGTAAATGATCATGTTCATCGCATTGCGCATCGAGAGTTTGATCTCTTCCAACTCCTTTTTCCGGCCATAAAAATAGGGAACGTCAACCGTCTTTCCGTAACTGAATGGATTCTCTATCATGATGTTACCAGTTATACCAGATGACATTATGCCAATGAGTATTACGCTAACAGGCGTAATAAAGTAAGTACAAAGATACACCATTTTTTGACAGAAAACAAGGAGGCCCTCGGGCCTGATGGAGCCCCGGGTACTCGGGGCTGATGGAAGCGCTTCGCGCTTGATGGAGCCGCTGTCGCGGCTCGATAGAAAGCCTCGCCTTGATGGAGGTGCTTCGCACCTGATCAATCTTTCGCAGAAAGAAATAACCGGGAGCCTAGATTTTTTCTTTGCTACTTTCTTTTTCATCAATGGAAAAAGAAAGTTGGTAAAAAAGAGTGTTCCAGTTTTGGAAGCGGTCGCGAAAAATATAGTGCCAGTCCTAAGGATAAAAACAAATTTGAATAAAACCAGTCATAAGTTCCCGAATGTGGAACTTTTATATTATTTTTGCAAATCGAACGATTTTATGGAACGAATTATTGCGAAGAGGACGTTGAGACAATTTTGGGAAAAGCACCCTGAAATAGAACAGTATCTGAAGACATGGTATGCGACAGCAAAAAATGCGGACTGGAAATCACCAGATGACATCAAAGACTCTTTCGCTTCCGCCAGCATTTTAAAAACTAACAGAGTGGTGTTTAATATAAAAGGGAACTCTTTCAGGCTCATCGTTAAATTTAACTACTTAAAACAGTGGGGGTTTGTCAGATTTATAGGAACACACGAAGATTACAATAACATAGATGCGAATACTATTTAGGAGGATATATGGACATAAAACCAATTAAATCAGAAAACGAATACACCCAGGCATTGTCACGGATGGAAGTAATTTTTGATTCTGCCGTCGGTACAAATGAAAGCGATGAAGCAGATATCCTTGCTTTATTGATAGACGATTACGAACAAAAGAATTATTCTATTGAAACACCCGATCCTATTGAGGCGATAAAGATTCGTATGGAAGAGATGGGCCTGAAGCAAAAAGACCTGGTTCATGTCCTCGGAGGGAAAAGTCGTGTTTCAGAGATCCTTCACAAAAAAAGGAGACTAACCCTCGAAATGATACGAAATCTGATCGATAAACTGGATCTATCCGCAGATACACTATTAAAAGATTATCCCTTAGCGGATTGATTTCGCAATGTGAGATAATAGATGTGGGCTTGGATGCCGGTGTGCCTGATGGAGCCCCGAGTACTCGGGGCTGATGGAAGCGCTTCGCGCCTGATGGAAGGCTTCGCCTTGATGGAGGTGCTTCGCACCTGATCAATCTTTCGCAGAAAGAAAGATTCAATATCAGCAACTGCCGGAAAAACCTAGGAACGCGGGGTTTATTCCAATCGTAAAAAGTCTTGAATCAATGCATAAGCGTTCCAGTTTTGGAGGCGGTTGCGAGGCCTGTCCGGCCTGAGGACATAAAAAAGAGAATGCATGGATACTCCATAGAGCTTCAAGGCGAAGCCCAATCCCTTCATCAATGGAAAAAGAAAGTTGGTAAAAAAGAGAACCTCCCACTGTTAACAATTTTTCACAACATCCCCGGTTTCCACACCGGATATCAACCTCACTTCCATTATCTTTAGCCCCCTGAACGACCTGATATCAGAATGAACCGATTTCTTAACATCTTCCTCCTCACGGGAATAGCTCTGCTATTGGCCCTCCAGGCTTCTGCTATCAATCCCGACTTCTCGTTCTCCTCCGGCTGCCTCGGAACTCCAACTACCCTCACCAGCCTCACTACCCCACACGACAGTATCCTTACCCTGCTGTGGGACCTCGATGCCGACGGACGCTTCAACGACGGATCGGGAGAAACCATCATCACTACGTTTTCCTCCATCGGCAACCATCCCGTTGGGCTTCAGGTAATTGCCCTCAATGGCGACATCAGGGCTATCTACAAGGATGTTCCGGTCTCGGGCGTACAGGCCCTCTTCTCGTTCAACGCCGCCTGCATGGACCAACCGGTTCAGTTTACCGATATCTCCACCACCTTCGCCGACTCCATCATCCTGCGTACCTGGAACTTCGGCGACGGCTCCCCATCCGTGGAGGCCAAAAATCCGCAGCATACCTACACCCAAACCGGCACCTTCGTCGTCTCCCTCTGGCTCATCTCCAACCTCGGATGCCAGGACAGCCTGAAAAATGAGATCGTGATGCAGCCACCTCCAGCATTCAGCCTGATCTTTTCGGGCGATACGGCCACCTTCAACAACGACACGATCTTCGCAGAAGTAACAGGCACTTACGACAGCGCCGTGTGGAACGGTTCGTTCACAGGGAATCTTTTCGTTATCACCAACGCTGGCTCCTATTATGTGTCGGTTTACCGCGACGGCTGCTTTACCATGCAGTCGTTCGTTATCCGCGACCACCCAACGGCACAGGCAGGCATCATGACCCTCTTCACCCCAAATGGAGATGGCTTCAACGACTTCTGGGTGATCAAAAACATGGAAAATTTAGGCGCTTGCTCTGTGCGCGTGTTTGACAGCTGGGGGAACCAGGTTTACGAAAATTCCGACTACCAGAACACATGGGACGGCCGCTCCGACAATGGCGAACTCCCCTCAGCGCCCTACTACTTCGTGGCGAGCTTCGCCAATGGAGAGGTCTATAAGGGAACAGTGAACATTTTGAGGTGAGGGAAGAAGGAAGAAGCCATGAGGCATGAGGCATAAGGCATGAGGCAAAAAGATATATACCACAAAGGGCGCAAAGGATCTCACAAAGGAGTCCTTCGTGAAACCCTTCATGTCCTTCGTGAAACCCTTCGTGTTCCTTTTCTCTTCTCGCTTTGCCGCGTCACTCCGTTCCTCGCAATGACAAGTTTCGCTTCTCGCTTTTCGCTTCTCGCTTCTCGCTTCTCGCTTTCTAAAATTCTTAATTCATTCCTCATTCTATTATTCCTCATTCCTCATTCCTCATTCTCCCAAACCTCCTCCAACCAACTCCAGTACCTCATAAACCCCTCGGTCCTCGCCCCTACCCTCTTCGATCCCGGCACGCGGTTCGCGGGGTTCCTTACCTACCGCAGCGAATGGACCGGCTTCCAGGGGAAACCATCGGTAGCGCTGCTCGACATCTCGGGAAGCATCAAAAACAAGATGTACCTCGGCGGAGAGATCCGCTACCAGTCGGCATCTGTCTTCCGGTCTTTTTATCTGACCCTCAAATACGCCCACCAGATCCGTATCCAGGATGACCAGTTCCTTACCCTGGGCATCAACGGGGTCTTCTACCAGAACATCCTCGACCTCACGGCCGCCACCATCCTCGATCCCTACGACCCGCTCCTGGCAGGGATGGACCGCATCACCCAGTCGAAAGCCAACATCGGGGCCGGACTCGCATACCGCTACAAGAGCTTTATCTTCAGCTTCTACGCCCCCATGCTGCTGAATAACCGGTCGGCCTACGACCCTTCGGTAGAAGGCTCCCTCTCACTTCCGCAAAATATGCTGGTCTATATCTCCAACGACTTCATCATTGACCGGAAGTGGCTGCTGAAACCCACCTTCCGGGTCAATATCCTCACCGGGATGCCCTCCCTCTTCGAGCTGAGCCTCCTCGCCGGGAGGATCGACCAGTTCTGGTTTTCGGCCCTCTACCGCAGCACGATGATGATGGGCCTCACCGTGGGAGCACAACTCTGGAAGCAGCTGATAATCAGTTACGGTTATGAATTTTTCACCGGAAGCACACCCGGCGTGCATACCGGAACCCACGAAATTACGTTAGGATATAGGATCGGCCGGTCGAAAGTGGTCACCCCCGAGTTGAAGGATTACTTTTCAGCACCACCAATAAACAATTAAGAATGAAGAATGAAGAATTACATATAATAAATAAGGTAAAAGGCATCCGGAATCCGGCATCCGGAATCCATTTATTTCGCTTTTCACCATTTCGCCATTTCACTATTTCACCATCTCACCAACTCACCAAATCTCTCCGTCACTTCTTCACCATCCTTCTCCTCCTGTTAACCCCGTTCCTCTCATCAGGCCAGGTAGCCTGGGAAAAAAAGGGCGGCGTTTGCTTTCGTATCGACGACAACCACGAGTTATATCAATACAACAGCTTCGATTCTCTCTTCTCTCCCTACGGATACAAGTTCTGCACGGCGATGTGCCTCGAATCGGCAACCTGGACACCCGGATACATCGACGGTATGAAGCAGATCTGGGCCCAAGGGCACGAATTTATGGATCACGCGCCAAATCATAGCACGTGTGAGATGATCCTGACCAACATCAGCGATACAACTCTTTACCATGGCAATCCGTTTGTTGACCACATCAACAACCGCCTGGTCTGTTTCAAATGGGAGAGCGTTGATACCACCACCATCCAGGGCGAGGGGCCGGTGAATGTCACGGGCAACCTTGTGATCAGTGTCCTGCCGGGCGAATTCCAGCATTTCTACGATCCGGTCTACATTCCGATGCTCTTTTTTCCGGCCACAAACCGGGTCTATACCTGGTCGAACCTCCAGAATGTCAATCCGCTGGACCCCGACTCCCTCACCCTGATCTCGTTGTGGGAAGAGCCGGTGAATATAGGCATCCTGCAAAATACACCTTACCACAAGCTCACCTCGTTTGATGTGCGGATGCCGGATGAAGTTCTCGTGATGCTCGGAGAGCGGGTCCTCGACATCTGCGAGGCCTATGGCATCCAGCGCCCCTACAACTGGATCCAGCCTTATGGTAACTTCCCCCTGCTCTATAAGACCGATGTAAAACGAACCATGGGAACCCAGTTGGGATATATCGGTGGAGCAACATACACTGATGAAGCCTATAAGACCTATCTGGAGTACAACCCTGCCGAAGAGAAGCAATTCGCGATGATGTTTTTCGATTTCTCGCTATCCCATTTTACGGCGAAGGAGAATAAACGACTAATTGCCAACGGGATAGCCAAGCACCTTCTCTTCATCGGCGAAGACCATTTCTCCCCGAACACCAGCTCCTGGCATGCTTACCTGCAACGCACCGACTCGGTGCTGAGCTGGCTCGACGCCAATAACATCCCCGTATTGACCGAGCGCCAATGGGTCAGCATGCTTTTCGACAGCGTGAACAATCCTTATGTCGATATTTTTCCGCAACTTCAGACCGATCTCAACGAAGATCAGATCCCCGACGGGTATGAACTCACCGATGGCATCCTGATCAACACTGACGGCGTGCCCCAAAGTGCCAATAAATCGGTACAGCTCACGGCCATAGGAACGTTTTTCAAGATCAAGGGGCTTGGCGGGCTGGAGAAGGGAACCAATAATTTTTCTTTTTATACCAAAGGGACGCCCGGAAGCATCATCTGGCTGCGGCTCTATTTCCCCGAAACCGGAAGCGGCGACATCTTCCCCTTCACGGTTGACGAGGCAGAATGGTCACAGCATACGCTGCCTATCAACATTCCCCAAAATGTTTCTGTCGTCAATGTTGAACTGGAGTGCCAGAGCTATGCCGGCGGGGAGTTGCGCATCAGCGGGATGGAGCTTCGGGGCATCGCCCGGCCTGTTGTAGCGCAGGAGTCGGTTTCCCTGATGACCAACCAGCAATTTCCCCTCATCGCGCTGGACACCCTCATTTACGATCCGAATTATTCGCTGCAGCAACTCACGATCAGTGTCGCCAATCAGGGTGTGCTCGATTATGTCCTGGATACCATCGCCGGAAGCCTTTGGGTGTTCAAGCCATCCTCTTTCTGGACCGGAACCGATAGCCTGAAAGTTACAGCCGTCAATCCCGAGGGAGGTGTTGGCAGTGCCTGGCTGACCTTTACGGCTACGCTGACCGACATCTGCAAAGGCCAGACCATTACGCTTAATCTGCTCAATCCGCCGCCCGGGTCCACCTTTTTGTGGACTGCCGACCCGCCCGACCCGTCACTGGTACAACCTACCATTGCCAATCCAACTGTTTCTCCGCAGCAAAACACCCAATACTCCGTGTATGTGAATGCTCCCGGCCAGCCCTATACTGAGAACCTGACAGTTTCGGTCCACCTGGTTGAGAATGTGGCCCTCTGGGGCCCCCTGCCCGCCTACTGCGCCAATGCAGCGCCTGTGCAGCTTTACGGAACCCCTGCCGGCGGGATTTTTTCGGGAGCCGGTGTTGCAGGCGCATATTTTTATCCCTCACTGGCGCTTGTTGGCCCCAATACCCTGCGCTACACGGCAACCGATCCCAGTGGTTGTGAAGGGGAGGACACTCTGATAGTCACCATTCAACCCATCCCACAGCTCTTTCTTCCTCCCGACAGCACCATCTGCCACTGGCAAACCATCTTCCTGGATGCCGGTGCGGGTTACGACACCTACCTCTGGTCCACCGGCGACATGACCTCGTCGACAGCCGTCAGCGCCACTGGCATGTTGTCCGACAGCACGCGCCACATCACCCTCATTGTCACCAAAAACGGTTGTGCGGGTTTCGACACCACCGTTGTCCACTTCAAGGCCTGCACAGGCATTGATTCCCGGATGCCGGATGGCGGATGCCTGATGATTTATCCCAACCCCGTTTCGTCAGAACTGACATTGGAAAACCAATGTTCTGCCTCGTCAATGGAGGGGAAACTGATTGATCTGACAGGGAATATCATTGCCAGCATCCGGGTAAATCCAGGGAAGACCACATGGGATACAGGAGCTATTCCATCGGGCCTGTACATGTTATCTGTCAGCGGAGGCGGGATCTCCATGGCATTCCGGATCATCATAATTCAATGATCGTACGATGATTCTTCCTATCTTTGAGGGCCCTTCCGGCAGGAAACAGATGAGAGAAAACGTATGTGGAGATTGACACCGAATCAGGAGGGACCGGATCATCGGGAGATCGTACCACGATTTGTGTGGCGTTTGCAGGTTCTGTTATCCCTGATCTTCATCCTCCTCTTCCTCTCGGGCCCGGTTCTGGCACAGCGGCGTCAGGTGGAGCCCAACATCCTCTATCCCGATACCCTCCACAAAGGCAGGATGATCGGGGTTGTAGCCACCCAGGGAGTTGTTTATTTCGGGTCACTCACCGGACTTTATTTCCTCTGGTACAAGGACTATCCCCAATCGAGCTTCCATTTTTTTAACGACAACGACGAATGGTTGCAGATGGATAAGGCTGGCCATTTTTTCTCGTCCTACTACCTGAGCAGCATGGCTTATTCGTCCTACCGGTGGGCAGGAGTAAAGGAGAAACGGTCCATCATTTACGGAACGCTGCTATCCTATGCCGTGATGCTCAACATCGAGATCCTCGACGGCTTCTCTGTGGGGTGGGGATTCTCGCTGGGGGACCTGACGGCTAACACTGCCGGCTGCCTCCTCTTCCTGGGGCAGCAGTTCGGCTGGCACGAACAGCGCTTTTTGATCAAATACTCCTACCACCCTACCAAGTACCCGCAATACAGGCCCGAACTTCTCGGCACGAACATGATCCAGAACCTGGTAAAAGATTACAACGGCATGTCGTTATGGATTTCAGGGAACATTCATTCGTTCCTGCCCAGGGAGTCAAAATTTCCCAGGTGGCTGAATATTGCAGTAGGATATGGTGTAGAAGGGGTTGGGCTGAATGTGCCCGGATTTGACCGGTACCGGGAATTCTATCTCTCACTGGATGTGGACCTCACAAAGATCCGAACGAAATCCAAGACCCTGAAAGGGATTTTAACCGTGCTGAACCTGATCAAGATCCCCTTCCCTGCTCTGGAATACAATACCAAAGGCCAGTTTGTGTTTCATCCCCTGTACTTCTGACGAACATGAACCGGCGGTTTTACCGTTTCATCAGCTTCGCCACCAGCAACCCGTTGCCGGTATAATCCTGGTCGAGGGGCACCTTGCTTCGGGCATTGAAATAGATCCTGCCAGGCTTGATGCTCTTCAGCCTCGCCTGCGATTGAATTTCAAATGCGTTGAAATGGGTTTTTAACAGATCCCAGTGAAGTGATTGCGGTTCAGTTGGCGTGGGATAGTTATGGATATCGACGATCAGCAGGAAGAGCCCTCCCGGTTTGACCACCCGGGTGATTTCCCGGGTCGATTTCCGGAGATTCTCCACATGATCCAGCGAATTGAAGGAGCACACCACATCAAAATGGTTGCCGGGAAACGGCAGATCCTCCAGATAGGCCTTTTTGTATGTCATCTCATGATGCCCGGCGCCCAGTTTAAGATACTTGTCCGCCAACGGATCAACGCCGATCCGTTCCGCCGCCATCGTTGCCCATTCGAGACTTCCCCGTGGACCGCAACCAATGTCGAGGATACTCTTGCTGGTGTAAAACGAGTCGGAAAGGTCAAAATAGGTGGTGTAGAAGTACTGGTAATGAGCATTGTGCAGAGCGCCTTCCATGAGATTTCTGTACTTCCAGTACGATATCTCCATGAACTCCTTGAACGCGGATATCAATGATCTGGCCATGGTGACGCTTTGGGGTTGATCTTCCGGGGATTGCTCTGCAAACTTAAAGAAAAGGGAGGCTGATTCAACACGGAAGGGAGTTCTTCCGGGTTAAACATATTTTACCCATGTTGTGGACACGCCTGAGATGGTCAAAGCCATCGGCGTGTCCAGTTAGATAAGGTAAAAATAAATTCAATAGTATGTACATTTATTGGCAACAAGCCAATAAAACGGCCTAATAAGTTGATATTATCTCTGAAAAAACCATTATCTTTGGGATATGTTCATACAAGATGAAATATCGGACAAGGTCAATGACTTTAGTGCTGTATGCAAGGCTCACAATGTCAGGTATATCTATGCCTTCGGGTCTTCAATAACAAAAAAATTCGACAGAGCTAATAGTGATATTGATTTGTTGGTGGAAATTGATTATGCTGACCCGATTGAAAAAGGCGAGAAGCTTATTTCCTTATGGGATACCTTTGAGCATTTCTTTAAAAGAAAAGTTGATTTGCTTACTGAAACATCGATTCACAATCCATACTTACGAAAAAGTATTGATTCTACCAAAATATTGATCTATGACGGATCAAAGCAAAAAGTATTTGTCTGATATTATCAGAGCAATTGAACTTGTTGAACAGTTTTCAGCGCCAACGAGTAGTTTCCAAGAATATTTAGTGGACTTAAAAACTCAAAGTGCAATAGAGCGCCAACTTAGCATCATTGGAGAAGCTGTTAATAAATTTGATAAGTTGCAACCTGATTCCCCCTTGGATAATGCCCGAAAAATTGTAGGCTTTCGTAATCGTCTAATCCATACATATGATGCAGTGGATCCAACTATGATTTGGGCCATTATTAAAAAACACCTACCTCTATTAAAGGAAGAAGTCCTTCTTAAGATAAAATAATTTGGTCAGTTGCTAACATGCCTGTAAAACCAATGTTGATAAAGGGTTCCTGCTTAGCGAAGTTTATTAGCGGAGTGTGGTCACATTGGATAAAACGGATCATGTGACCACCCTTCGCCGATTTTGGTTGACCACTTTAACCTATTAACAATCAATTCTTAGGGATGGTCAAAGCCATCGGCGTGTCCAGTAATTACCATTCATAGTATGGAAGGCAGACTAATAAAATCCATCGAACAACTTCTTAAAATGAAAATGTAAACAATGTAAGAATTCCTATCGAAAAGCTCACTGCAGGAATCTACCTCATGTGTATTTTCTTCCCAATAACAACCATCATTTTATATGAAAACGTCATTAATCTTCTCAATAATATTATTTTTTATCAGTTCTTCCCATGCCCAAATTACATTTGAGCGATTATATCAATTTGGCAATGACCATTGTAATGGATATGCTGTTTCTCAAAATCATGATAACAGTTATATTGTCGCAGGAAGTATGGGAACTAATAGTACTTTGCATAAAATCCTGGTTTTTAAAACAAACGAATGGGGAGATACAATTTGGTCAAAAACATTTGGAGATACTATTTATAACTATTATCAGGCAGAAGCATTTAGCTGTCTGATAACAAATGACAGTAGTATTCTTGTTTGTGGTTGGAATTACAACAATGTTTACTTACTAATGCTTGATCAGGCAGGGTCCACAATATGGTCAAAACAAATTGGAAAGATATCCGATACAGAGATAGGACTTTCAATCAAACCAACATTTGAGGGAGGATTTATAATTGCAGGCCTTGCCTATTCATATAATGGCAGAAACGATTTATATCTCGTAAATACAAACCACAATGGAGATACAGTTTGGACAAGGACGTTTGGTGAGGTCTGGTTGAGTGAAGCTGGAAATGATGTGGTTCAAACAACGGATTCCGGATTTCTTGCTGTAGGATATTCTCATAGTGATTCAACAGGGTTTGATAAAGTATTACTGGTAAAAACTGATAAGGGTGGCAACCTTCAATGGTTGAAAAGACTAGGAAATGATTCTCAGCATAATAACGCAACATTTATCGCTTTAACATCTGATAATAACTGTATTATCACAGGAAGCACTGGTGATTATTCTTCAAATGCGGTTTTACTTCTTAAACTTGATCAAAATGGAGATACAATCTGGAATAAAGAGATATTACCACCAAATTCTGGATATGCTTATGGGAACTCTGTCAATATTTTGCCTGATAATGAGTGTATTATAACAGGCGGTGGTGGTAAAGGATTGTTTTTACTTCATACTGATTCTACAGGTACTTTAACATGGAGTCATAATTTTCAAGAATTGTGGACTACCGGGAATGAAGTTTCACAAACAGATGATAATGGCTATATAATCGTAGGATATTGCTGGGATCCATCATATTTTGTTGATAGAGTATATCTGGTTAAAACTGATGAAAATGGTCTAATTACCGGAACACAATATAAAGAAGAACAACAATATCCGATTGTATTTCCCAATCCATGTCATGAAAAATTAATTATTCTTGCTAATAACGATATACTAGGCCTCGATGTATTAAATAGTTGGGGGCAGACAGTATATGAATTATCAGTTAATCATCCAAGTAATAGAATATCAATTGACTTGTCTGACAATATTCCCGGGCTTTATATTATCGTCATTACTACAAAAACCATGAAATATGCAAAAAAAATAGTTCATTTATAATATATATACACATATTTCAAAGCCATGAGTTTTGAAGCAAGTTTAAAAGAGAAGGAGAAAGTAAAAAAAGTTGTTAGCTGGCTGGCTCCCAGTATCGCCACAAAGACTTGCACCTATGTTGTACCTATACTAAAAAAAGACCGACATCTTGTTGATTATCAGTCTTTTAGAGTGTAGTTTGTAGCCCGTAGGGGAATCGAACCCCTGTTACCAGGATGAAAACCTGACGTCCTAACCCCTAGACGAACGGGCCAAACTTCTTTTAAGGAGCGCAAAAGTAAAGAGAAAAATTTGGTTTCACAAATTTTTCTCGCTTTTCGCTTTGCCGCGTCACTGCGTTCCTCGCAATGACAAGTTTCGCTGTTCGCTGTTCGCTAATCCCTAATCCCTAATCCCTATTCGCTAATCCCTAATCCCTATTCGCTAATCCCTAATCCCTAATCCCTAATCGCTAATCCCTAATTAATCCCTAGCCTTGATCCGCCTCAAACCGAAACCCCATCCTCTTGCCGGTTTTGATGAGCATGGCATCCAGGGCAGTTTGCATCTCGCTTACCGTGACCTCCTTCATGCTGTCGTAGGGCGGTGTCAGCAGGTCGAAGTTGATGGTGTAAAGCATGGCAGAACGGATGATTTCCTGGACGGACCTACGGCTCAGAGAGGTGGTGGCAAAATTGTTGTAAAGCATCCCTACTTCCCGTTTCCCTTCGATGAAGTAGTGATTCTCACGGTTCAGAAAGATCCGGCCGATCAGGTATCCTGCATCATTCAGCCGGTTGTACTTGAACGAATCGGCGAGGAAATTGAAGATATAAATGATGCCACAATAGGATCTTCGCTTATCATCCTTGATATAGGAGGTTCGCATCACTTCATGATCGCGGGAAAACTCAAAAACATTGGTGTGCATCATAAATATCAGCACATCCCCGGCAAACTTCAGCCTGAACTCAAAATGCCCCCGGTCGTGGTACTCTACGGTAACATCAGCCTGGGTTGGCAACGATTTCATCATATACTGAGCTGCCAGGATATCCGCCTCACGCTTGAACAGGTTAAACGCTTCATACGTCTTGGCATAGATTTCCTGCTTCAGAGCTCCTTTTCTTTTCAATATCCTGAAAAGTTCCCGCGTGGTGGGGGTGGTGTGGTTCATATCAGTTGTGGGTTGTTGGTTGTATGTTGTGGGTTGTAGGTTGTGGGTTGTAGGTTGTCAGTTGTAGGTTGTAGGTTGTCAGTTGTCAGTTGTTGGTTAGATCAGCCGAAGGCTCTATCAAGTCGTCAGACTTTAATCAGCCCCGAGTACTCGGGGCTCTATCAGACCCAACAGGTCTCCATCAGCCCCGAGTACCCGGGGCTCTATCAGCGGCGAAGCCGCTCTACCATTTCCCTCAAACTCCCAAAGGTATTTTCCAGCACCGTGTTCAGTTCGCCAGGGGGAAACCAACGCACATACCGGATATCCTCTTCTACCTGGGGAACAAGCTTTTGGTCTTTCGGTGCAGTCATCTCAAACCAATAACTTTTCTTCAGCATCGGCATTCTCTTCTCCTTATAGGCGTGGTATGTAGGCTTCAGTTTTCGAACCACCTTAACCTGGCGGATCCCTGTCTCCTCCTTTACTTCCCGAACCGCTTCCGATTTGCGGCATTTGCTTCTCGCTTCTCGCTTTTCGCTTTGCCGCGTCACTGCGTTCCTCGCAATGACAAGTTTCGCTTCTCGCTTCTCGCTTTGCTGCGTCACTGCGTTCCTCGCAATGACAAGTTTCGCTTCTCGCTTCTCGCTTCTCGCTTCTCGTATATCGATTTTCCCTTTCGGCAGATCCCACTTCCCACGTCTGTGAATAAAAAGTATCTCCCCCTCCTCATTTTTAACCACCCCTCCTGCCGCTTCCACGATGGTAAAAAGGGACTTAACATCGCGTTTCAGCTGCTTGTAATCAGGAGAGGATAGCGCCAGGGTTGGCAAATCTGATTTTTTTTCAAAATCGCTGATGATCTGCTTCAACTCCCCCGCCGATCCGGGCAGCACAATTTGGCCCTGAAACGGCTCATCGGGTTTCAGCAACAGCAAACACCGGTCGTCAAAAAAGATCTTCATGTTTGATCTGGATTCACATTCAAATGTACAAAATTCATTTGAATCGCAGATGATGGAGCCCCGAGTACTCGGGGCTGATAGAAGCGCTTCGCGCTTGATGGAAGGCTTCGCCTTGATGGAGGTGCTTCGCACCTGATCAATCTTTCGCAGAAAGAAAGATTCAATATCAGCAATTGCCGGAGCAGAATAAACATTCAGGCTCCGCATTAGCGACCTAGCGACGCGGAATGCTGACGAACCTGAAAAGTTATAGACAATAGTTGAGCGTTGCAGTCGCGTTTGCGGAGCCTCGGCCTCCGCGGCCGTGGAGCGGACAAAAAAAGAAAAATGCTTTGAAGCACAACCTGCTTCAAGGCGAAGCACCATCTCTTCATCAAGGAAAAAGAAAGAACAGGATCAAGCAAAAAGAAAGTAGATTAGAAGAGAAAAAAAGGAGAAAAATGGTATTTTTGCCAAAAAAATACCACGATGCTTCTCTCCCATGAGGTGGCCCTTCAAACAGCCGAACAATTGTTAAAGATCAGAGCTGTCAAGCTCAGCCCGAAAGCGCCTTTCACCTGGGCCTCCGGCATCCTGTCACCAATCTATTGCGACAACCGGATCACGCTCTCTTTCCATGAGATCCGCACGTTCATCAGGCAGCAGTTCTGCAATGCCATCCGTGAACATTTTGAAGGGGCAGAAGCCATTGCGGGGGTAGCTACCGGCGGAATTGCTCAGGGGGTCCTGGTGGCTCAGGAAATGGGGTTGCCCTTTGCCTATGTCAGGTCGGGGAAAAAGGAACATGGTCTCTCCAATCAGATCGAGGGCCGGGTTGAAGAGGGCCAGCGCGTCGTGGTGGTAGAAGATCTCATCTCTACAGGAGGAAGCAGCCTCAGCGCTGTAACTGCCCTCCGTGAAGCTGGTTGCCACGTGACAGGGATGGTTGCGATTTTCACGTATAACCTGCCTGTTTCGATCCAAAAATTCAAAGAGGCCAACTGCACCCTCGTTACGCTTTCCGATTATGATGTTCTGATTGAGAAGGCGCTTGCTACAGGTTATGTAAACGATGATGACCTGAAAGTGCTTAACGACTTTAAGAAGGCGTTTTAGGGATTAGCGATTAGGGATTAGGGATTAGTGGTTAGCAAAAAAAAAGAGCACGGCCCGCTACCTGCGAACCGCGCTTTTCAACTTTTTAATTCTTAATTCTTAATTCTTAATTAACAATCAGCTTCTGATTTATTGTCTCCCCATTGATTGAGAGCCGAACGATATAGATTCCTTTCCGGAGTGTCTCCAGGTTGAGCTTCTGTATGTTCTCACCCATATTGAGTGTGAATTGCTGTTCCAGAACAGTCTTGCCTAACAGGTCGACAATGATATACCGCGCTTCTGCAACCTCTTTGGCAGTTACCTTGATAAAGGCGGTACCATTGGCCGGGTTTGGATAGATGCTGAGTGCGGTACCATGCTGATCGTCGATAGCGGCCGGACTCATTGTTGTGAATTTCCATGGTTCACTCCAATCTGTTGTGTCGGCTAAAGCACTGCCATCACTGAATGCACGCATCCGCCAGTAATAAACAGTGTTGTAAGCCATGGTCCTGGTCACTTTAACATCGGCATCGGGAACTTGGGGATAAACATTGTAAAAAATATTCGTAAAGCCCAGGTCCATAGCTATCTGCAGCTGGTAACCGACGATTCCGGTTTGAGCTGTCCACAGCATCGATGGCGTGCGCGCGACATTCAACTGATCGTTGGAAGGGGACTTCAGGATGACCGTATTGATGGTGGTGAATTTTCGGGGTTCGCCCCAACCGGTTGTATCATTCTGGTGACGGGCACGAACTCTCCACCAATAATCATTCCCGAACATCAGGAATGCTGAATTTGTCTCAATCTCATTTGTCTCTCCGGAAAAAACAAGGGTGTTGAAATTCACATCCGAAGCAATCTCAAATTCGTAATTGAGTATCCCTCCCACAGCTTTCCATTTAAGCAGTGCATCAAGCATTTGGTTTGTTGCATTGTTGTTGGGTGTGTTCAGGGTGACTTCATCCAGTACGGTAAAATTAAACGGCGCGCTCCAGTCGCCAACATCTGCGCTGTGTACAGCCTGCACGCGCCAGTAATAGTGACCGCCAAAACGAAGTTTACTGGTTGCAGCCAGATAGGTGCCACCGGCAACAGTTCCCTGAATAAGCAATGGCGAGTTGAAGTTCATGCTTGTGTCGGCCTGGTAGTTATAGGAGGTGATTCCTGTAATGGGCACTGATCCGATTTTGGTTTTCCACTCCAGGTTCACATTGGACTCCTGACCATCGGCGTTATTGGTCGGTTTAAACAGGTCGACCGTATTAAAGATCGTGAAGTTCCATACCTCCGACCATGCTGATGTAGAGCCGTCTATCGCGCGCACCCGCCAATAGTAAGTGGTATTGAAGCGCAGGTTGTTGGTCTGATAACCGGTAACGAGGGTTTGTGTATGATCGATCAGAAGTGAGGAGTTGAAGTTCATACTGGTATCCACCTGTACCTGGTATTGCAGTGTAAGGGTTCCCGCAACGGCATACCAGCTTAGCACGATATCCGGCATCTGGCCTGTAGCATCATTGGCTGGGAATTTGAGGGACGGAGTGTATACAAAGGTCTGAGCTGCCAATCCCAGGCTAACCGCGGCAAATAGCAGAAGGAATAAAACTTTTTTCATATCTCGAGAAGTTTTGAATTCTTAATTCTTAATTCTTAATTGGTTTTCACTATCTTACCGTAGGCCTGGTTCACCTTCACGATATAGGTACCACTGGGCAACATACTCATGTCAATCACAGAGGTTTGGGTGCCACTGAGTTGGGTTCCGAACGAAGTGGTCAGCATCAGTCGGCCTGCCAGGTCATAAACGGAGGCAACAACAGCCGTTGATTCAGTAAGGGTGTAGGTTACATTGGCCGAATTCTTCACAGGGTTCGGATGAATCTGAAGAAGTGAAGCGGCCTTACCGGAAGTTTGTCCCGGATCGATTCCTACTTCAATATAGTATGTTGTATCATAGAATAGTCCCTTTCCATAGGTGGCGGCAGCAATGTACCCTGTATTTTGTGCATTGTAATGCTCGTAGGTTTGCTGAAGCAGGTCTGTTACAGGCAGGTCGCCCATTCCGCTGAGATCCTGCGCCCAATCGGGTGATCCGGAGAAGACATTGGATGTGGAGAAAACACCCAGGTCGGTTCCGATGATTGCTTTCCCACCTCCATGCATCTCAAAAATCCCGTCAAAGACCGGCATTGCAGGAAGGTTACCCTGAACGCTGGCGAAGGTAGGCAATGAGTCGAGGGCATTCTGGGTAACATAGACAAAATTCTCGTTACCATAATTCCCCAGCTTT
>Ga0351834_1068_pt1 | contig 19923 bp, 22 predicted proteins | sample BONcelHFGM3001C6_FD_206754 | JGI IMG/M metagenome (GOLD analysis project Ga0351834, IMG submission 206754) | Enriched cells from coal bed in the Powder River Basin, Montana, United States - BONCAT cells FGM rep1 HSBNCT.FGM.300.1.C6 ... | reverse complement strand
CGCATCGCCTGCCCCAAGGCAGCGGTTGTTTTGCCCTTCCCCTCGCCTGTATATACCTGAATATATCCTTTTGTAAGTGGCATATCTCCTCCATGCTGAAATGCACAATATAACAAAGTCCGGGCAGGACAAGATTAAAATGATTTGGTCCCGGAGTAAAAAGGGACGGAGTAAGTTAGAAAAGGTTAAGGTCAAGGTTAAGGTCGAGGCTAAGGTCAAGGTTTTATTATAATAAATCTCAACCTCGACCTTAACCTTAATCTTAATCTCAACCTCAACCTCAACCTCAACCTCAACCTCAACCTCAACCTCAACCTCAATTTCTACCCTCCTATCAGGTTTATTTTTCCCGTTTTGTCATCGCCTTTATCTGGGCCTCGCGCACTGATGCTGTGTAGAAAATTTGCTCCGGGACCGGAGGGATCGAAATGTGTCGGTCTGTAGCGATTTGATACAGCGAAACTTATGTATATCGAGGAGTTACACACATTACTCCGTCCCTTTTTACTCCGGAACCGGAGGGAGGGATTGCCAGCAACTTTGGGGTGTCTTCCTGCCGATAATGGTAAAAGAAGGGGAATTTTTTATGGGAGATACTATGAAAAACTTGGCAAAATCACTGATCGTCTTATTTGTCCTTTCTTTCCTTTACGCCTGTTCGGATTTGGGCCCGGCAGAAGATATCCCGGAAGGCCCGATATGCGGAGCTGGAGAGATGCTAGTTGACGGTAGCTGCAGCATAGTTCCACCTGCATGCGGCGATGATGAAGAACTCGTAGGCAGGGAGTGTCTGCCAAGGTGCGGCGATGATGAAGAACGCGTGGATGGGGCTTGTGTTCCAAGCTGTGCCGATGGCGAAGAGCTTGTGGATGGGGAATGTGTTCTAGATTGTGGTGAGGGTAAAAAATTAGTTGATGGAGAATGTCAGTTAGATTGTGACGTGACTATCGATTTCCCCGATAAAAAACTTGAGGAGGTTATTAGAGATGCCATCGACAAACCCGATGGCAAAATAAGCGTTTGTGATGTGGAGGAGATTACAGAAATAGAATTTATAGGTTATAGAGGTTATAAGGGAATGAGAGAAATAGGAGCAATAAGAGAAATAGGAGCAATAAAAGATTTGAGTGGAATTAATTGGCTTACTAACCTTCAAGTGCTCTATCTCCTCGGCAATGAAATCACAGACATAAGCCCCATTGCCGGACTTACTAACCTTCAAAAGCTCTATCTCAGCAACAACAAAATCACAGACATAAGTCCCCTTGCCGGGCTTACAAACCTTCAATGGCTCGATCTCGCTGGCAACCAAATTACAGACATAAGTCCCATTGCTGGGCTTATCAATCTTCAAGATCTCTGGCTCCGCAACAACCAAATCACAGACATAAGACCCCTTGCTAGGCTTACAAACCTTCAATATCTCTAGCTCCGCAACAACCAAATCACAGACATAACCCCCCTAGCCGGGCATACTCACCTTCAATGGCTCGATCTCAGAGGCAACGACCTAATCGAAGACATAGGTCCACTTGCTGGGCTTACCAACCTTCAAGATCTCTGGCTCCGCAACAACCAAATCACAGACATAACCCCCCTTGCCGGGCTTACTAACCTTCAAAGGCTCAATCTCGGGTACAATCAAATCAAAGATCTAAGGCCACTTGCTGGGCTTACCAAGCTTCAAGTGCTCCATCTCAATCACAACCAAATCACAAACATAACCCCCCTCGTCACTAATCCTGGCATTGGAAATGACGATGTGATCTATCTACAGAACAATCCTCTTAGCGATAACGCAAGAAATGTTTCTATTCCAGCGCTAAGGGCTAGAGGGGTTCAGGTGGATTTTTAAGATTGATAAAATTTAAAAACCATGACCCTAAGATCAAAAATTAACGGGATTTTGTTTGAAGTGGCGGCCGACAAGCAGGTTGTGTCCGATCATCCTCTACCCCCCGTGGAAGAGGGCAAGGCAGATAAACTTGCCACAAGCCATTTTGTAAACGACTTGAGTGGAAGGATACTGCGTTGCCTTGGGACAACACAGCCGAGGGCCGGCCTGTTTGCACCGGATGCCACGACTTATCAAACGGTCGAGCTTCAAAGAAAACTTGCAACGCTAGGTTTTACAGATGGGCAGATACGAAAGCTGTCTGAGATTTCTTTACCTGAAACGACCGAAGCGCTTGTTGTTTTTGCAGAGTATTATTTTAAGTCTTATCCAACTGGCCACGAAAAATTCATCAAATTGATGGCTGATTTAGGAGGATGGCCACCCCTTGACTGTATTAGTCTGGAAAAATTGGCCCGGTTTCATAATAATATAATGGTTGAAAACCATTTTTCTGAAATAGAGGCCTGGGATCTGATACATAAAATGGAAGGTCATACAAAAACCAATCTCACGAGTTTTATTTGTCTGGCCCTGGGAAAAGAAGTCAATATTGAGACAGCCATTGATATTTTTGACGTTCCCTACATTGATCGTTTTCCAGGCATAAAATGGGATGCATTTATCTTTGCCGTGGCCGGAGTTAGCGTTCAAAATGGAGTTGAGCTAGCAACAATACTTGAAGACTATGACCCTCGTAGGGGGGAAGGCGAGTTGTCTTATAAAGACACCGAAGTTAGATCGCCTTATCATTCAAGTTTTCCACTTTGGGATCGCCCTTTACCGGAGTGGTTTCATAAAACACCTGCCCATGAATTTGTGGGAGAGCTAAAGGCTTTGGGAATAGAACCAGCAGAAGTGCTTGGATTATTGCTTAACAGTAATATCGAAGACATTCCGACATCAAAAGAAGAATTTATGCAATTGCTTGCAGGCCTTCATCAAAATAACGGGATCAAAAGATTTGCCCGCTATTCAATGAGGATTTTAAATGCCGTTCGTAATCCACCAAAGACTGGAATAAATACTGTGATCATATATCCAGAATCCGATCATAATAATTCCTTCTACAGATATAGTGACATACTAGAACAACTAGCAGGCCCAGCTCATTCGATAAGTCTCTATGAGGTGGAAATGGATACCGAGATCCCAAGGAGATTGGCAAAGGCATCCAAAGAAAGGCCGATAGACCTGTTGGTCTTGGCGGCACATTCCAATATGATTGGGATGCAAATAAATAGTGGTTTTTTTGCTAGTATTACTATGGCATCTACATTTGCGATTGATGATCTAATCTTCCCCGCTCTGGCCCAAATTGGTGGTTTCAATGAAATCCGTTTTAGTAAGGACGCGCAGGCGGTCCTTGTAGGATGTTCTACCGCATGGGGTGGTGCAATCAGCTTTGCAAATATTTTTGCCATGGTGTTCGGGCTGGAGGTTTTTGCAAACACAAGAAATGGACACCTGAGAGATTGGGCGGTACAAGGGAATGGCAGGATCGGCTCATGTGAATTTATTGATAGTAAAGGCCTGCCAAGCGGGACTGTTAAAGATAAGAGGTCACATTAACCTCCGGTTCCGGAGTAAAAAGGGACGGAGTAATCGTGCTAACTCATTATTAAACCACAACTTTCTTCAAGCAATCTAGTCTGTTTTCAAATATAAAGATCGTTTTTGAAATGGTTTATAGTTTATCTGTCAAATGTTTATAAATCTTGCGAGCTGTAGAAATGGCCTCTTCAGCATCTTTTTTATTTGGGAGTCTTTCGGGGAGAGAACCTATCATGGCGTCTGGATAGCGCGTTGAAGTGTAATAGAGCCCTAAAACTGCTATCTCGTCTCCAAATTGCAATAGAGAAAGCTCTCCGGCCTGAAGGCATTTTTGAAGAAGTTCGTTTAGGTCATGTATTTTAGGAAAGTGCATTTGATGGGACGAGAGACAGGCTTTAAATAATTTTTCCACACACTGTTGGCTATGAAAACAGGCATGATTATAAATCCCCTCTCTAAAAAGGACCTCTGCGGACTGAAAATCTTCCGCTGAAAAATGCAATAGATCGCTCATTATTTTAGACCGCCTTTGCATAAAGAACCTTCCCCTTTTTTTCTATTTCATCTGCAAAAAATTCCTTCTTTTCCCTCTTACCCTCCTCAAACTCTGTTGGTGTATAGATAAAAAAATCTGTAGCAACCTTGGGCCGGACAAGGGTTAAAAGCTTTTGCTGTCTTTCAAGCGGTCGCTTATTCGTCTTTTTGATAATGATAAGGTCTATATCGCTATTTTCCGTGACTGTATCTGTGGCGAGCGAACCAAAAAGTATAATTCTTTCGGGCTTATATTTGTTGATGATGACTGAAAGCATCTCTTCAAGTTCTCGCAAGAGCTCCCTCTTTCGGTCCTCTTTTTTGTCACCTTCCGTTTTTATTTGCATTTGTTCATAAGTTTCAAAATCGATCAGTACAGCGGTGGGACGGCCGCGCTCAGTTATCAGAAGAGACATTTTCTTTTCACGGGCTTTTTGCACATATTTACCCGCTGCCTTTTGTAGCTCACTCAAGGGTACGAAGTCGTCCGCTGAAAACTTGTGTTTCATGTATTCAACCATATAGTTAATTATATAATTAACTATATAATTTAAGCAAGTCGAAAAAACCGCTTTTTTTGTATCTGCGAGCAATGCCAGCAACTTTGGGGTGTCTTCCTGCCGATAATGGTAAAAGAAGGGGAATTTTTTATGGGAGATACTATGAAAAACTTGGCAAAATCCCTGATCGTCTTATTTGTCCTTTCTTTCCTTTACGCCTGTTCGGATTCAAGTCCCACAGAGGATACCCCCAAAGACCCGGTATGCGAGGCTGGTGAAACACTGATTGACGGAGTTTGTAACATAGTCCCGCCAGATTGTGGTGAGAGTGAAGAGCTTATTGAGGGTAAATGTCTTACAAAATGTAACGAAGGTGAAAGACGAGAAAATGGAGAATGTATCTCTGAATTTTGGTTGCCAAAGGAGGTATATGAAAAGTATGGCAATGGTGACTATCAATTCAAGGCCAATTTTGATCCGGAAGATAGAACTCTTACAATCGATACTATAACTTCATTAAGAAAATTAATATATGATGCAAATGGTAATATACTTACCGTTGAATATCATAGAAATGGCGATCGACAAAGTCAGCCTAGAACTTGGTCAGAAGAATACACATACGATACAAATGGGAATCGGCTTACTTATGAATATCATGACTTTGGCAATCTGAATACACCTGTAACTTATTCAAAAAAATACACATACGATGCAAATGGGAATCTGTTTATTGTGGAGAGTCATTGGAATGACGGTCTGAATTCGCCTGTGACTTATTCGGAAGAACACATATACGATGCAAGTGACAATCTTTTGTTCATCTTAAGGTATGAATATTTTGACGGCGCCGAAGATGGGGTTGATTTTGAAAAATATACATATGATTCAAATAACAATCTACTTACATATGAATATCATTCATATGATGAAGAAAGTTGGGGTGCTAAATATACTTATGATAATATGGGTAATATACTTTCAGGTGAACGCGAAGAGAATGGGACAACTCTGAGTTCAATAAAATTCGAATATGATACCAGCGGCAATAGGTCAAGCTTGTTGTTTTCAACTTATTATAATGGAGTAGTAAAGTCTAAGTTAGAAGAATATACATACGATGAAGATGGCAAACTTTTAGATTTAAAGAGGCATTGGGGTGAAACTGATACGCCCATATCAGATTTGGCACAATATGAATATGATAATTTGGGTAATCTGACTGGCTATAAAATTAAGCATTCTTTATTTCCCCCGGAATTACAGGGACACTGCTCTTCGCCGAATACTAAAGGTTGCGGAGATATAGTTGTTTCTGGAACACTTCAGAATTATGTTCCTGTACAAAAATCACTCTATTTTTCTGTTTGGAATGAAATATATGAAAATAATTATGATTCAGTATTAAAATACCCGTGTGTTGTTAATGTTTTGTTTTCATATTCTGGTATTAATTATGAATTTAGTCTCAAAAATGGCCATAAAATTAAAGTTCTGGATCCCCGATCGAGTCGGGGATGACGAAAAAACCGATTGTGAAAGTTCGGGGGACATATATGGACCCGCACTGACGTCAAGTAGCGAGATTGGCAAAGAACCCCTGGAGCGTGTCAAGTAAACTGTGTAACTGAATTTCATACCGGAACTCTCTCGTCGAACAGAATGACAAATTGATTCAGAGCCACCTTCCAATCCCGAATCGGCAGCGTCCATTTTTTTGAGATCTTTTTTGTCGCCATATAGAGCAGCTTCATGATCGACTCGTCGTTCGGAAAAGAGCCCCTGTTTTTGAGAACTTTCCTTAACGAATAATTGAGCGACTCGATTGCATTGGTTGTGTAGATCACCTTTCGAATCTCTGGTGGATAATCGAAGAATCCGGTCAACCTCTCCCAGTCCGACCGCCAACTGGGGCTGATCGCCGGATACTTACTATCCCAGCGGGTTGCAAAGCGCTCCAGAGCTGCTTCCGCCTCGCCAATTATTGGGACACTATAGATAGCGCGCAAATCGGTCGCCATGGCCTTGCGCTCTTTCCACGGAACGTATTTGAGCGCATTGCGAACCTTATGCACGATGCAGAGCTGGACCTGTGTCATCGGAAAAACAGTCTCAATGGCTTCCGGCAATCCCTTTAGTCCATCGACACAGGCCACGAAACAATCTTGAACACCGCGGTTCTTTAAATCATTAAAAACAGACAGCCAGAATTTAGACCCCTCGCTTTCGCTCATCCAAAGGCCCAGAAGCTCCTTCTCGCCTTCCATGTTGACGCCTAGTGCCAGATACACGGCCTTTGTCTGAACGGGACCCTCCTGACGTGATTTCACGAATAACGCATCAAAATACAAAATAGGATATACCGACGAAAGAGGCCGACTTTGCCATGCTCGCACATCGTCCAAAACGGCTTCGGTCACGTTGGATATAAGTCCGGCTGATACCTCAACGCCGTAGAGCTCTTCAAGCTCAGCCTGAATATCTCGCGTGGACAACCCCCGCGAATAAAGAGCTAATACCTTGTCGTCAAACCCCGCGATTCGCCGCTGCCGCTTCGGCACGAGCACGGGCTCGAATGTCCCATTGCGATCACGCGGCACTTCGATCTCAAATTCTCCAGCGCTGCTCTGCACGAGCTTCTTCCCCTTGCCATTGCGGCTGTTGCCGCTCCCGCGCCCAGAGGCCTCATGTGGCTCATAGCCAAGATGATTTTTTATCTGGGCTTACCAACCTTCAATGGCTCGCTCTCACTAGCAACCCAATCAAGGACATAAAACCCCTTGCCGGGCTTACCAACCTTCAAGGGCTCTATCTCGATAACAACCAAATCACAGACGTAAGCCCCATTGCCGGGCTTACCAACCTTCAATGGCTCGGTCTCTGGAGCAACCAAATCACAGACATAAGTCCCATTGCCGGGCTTACCAACCTTCAAGCGCTCTATCTCGGGGACAACCAAATCACAGACGTAAGCCCCATTGCCGGGCTTACCAACCTTCAATGGCTCGGTCTCTGGAGCAACCAAATCACAGACATAAGTCCACTTGCCGGGCTTACCAACCTTCAAGGGCTCGGTCTCTGGAACAACCAAATCACAGACATAAGACCCCTTGCCGGGCTTACCAACCTTCAAGGGCTCGATCTCGATAACAACCAAATCACAGACATAACCCCCCTCGTGAGTAATATTGGCATTGGAGCTGGCGATTACATCTATCTACGGAACAATCCTCTTAGCGATAACGCAAGAAATGTTTCTATTCCAGCGCTAAGGGATAGAGGGGTTCGTGTGTTTTTTGAACCCTTCGATTTCGGAGTAAAATAGATGCTCGGGCACCCATCGCGAAAAATGTCAACCCTCCGGTTCCGGAGTAAAAAGGGACGGAGTAAGTTAGAAAAGGTCAAGGTCAAGGTCAAGGTCGAGGTTTTATTATAATAAACCTCAACCTCGACCTTAGCCTCAACCTTAATCTTAATCTCAAACCCTCCGGTTCCGGAGTAAAAAGGGACGGAGTAAGTTAGAAAAGGTTAAGGTCAAGGTCGAGGTCGAGGTTCTATTATAATAAATCTCAACCTCGACCTTAACCTCAACCTTAATCTTAATCTCAAACCCTCCGGTCCCGGAGTAAAAAGGGACGGAGTAAGTTAGAAAAGGTTAAGGTCAAGGTTTTATTATAATAAATCTCAACCTCGACCTTGGCCTCAACCTTAATCTTAATCTCAACCTCGACCTTAGCCTCAACCTTAATCTTAATCTCAACCTCGTACAACATCGCATGTGGACAAATTGCATCGACAACGATAGCCTCGAAACATCCTGATGTTACTTCGCCTTAAAGGGGGTCACATGAAAATCACTTTTATATCCTCGGTAGTTATGGCCGTCTTTTTATTTGTCGGCGATGCCTATTGTGCCAAGGCGAAGTGGCAGGAGTTTTTAAGCGATGACGGAAACTTTTCCGTGATGATGCCCGGGCACCCATCGCGTCAGAAAAATGTCGATGCAACCCGGGTGGGACATATTGCTGAAAATATCTATACGTGGAAAAGTGATGACCTTACAGTTACCGCGGAATATTCCGATCTCCCGGGGGTTGCCGTTTTTCTAGGCGGTCATGTGGCTATCTACAAAAGATCCAGAAACGCATTTTTGGAAAATGTTCAGGGTGCGGAAATTGCGTTTGATCCCATTACTGTCGAGGGATACGACGGCAGAGAACTCGTCTATAAAACTCCGATGCTTTTTGGCAAGGTCTTGTTTTTGCTCGTTCACGAAAGACTCTACGTGATGCAGGGGGTCGTTCCCTCGGGTGGCAACAAAACGCGGATAGATCAATTTTTAAGGACGTTTCGGTTGTTAAACAAGGTTCAGATAAATCATCCCAACAGAAAGCATAGAAACCGGTGGAAGACGACCCAAGGACTGTAGCGATTGATGTTCAATAATCGCGGTTTGATCTGGGATTTGTGTGGCTTGTCAAAGATTTTTCAAGAAGAAATCCGTGAAATCGTCTAAGATTTTCATGCCTTCTTTGGATTTTCTGAATTTTTCGTCGGTTTTTTTGTAATTTTCAACAATTTTTGCATCTATTTTGTCTCCTTTTAAGCCTTTTTGGTGACTTTTGGCGAAATTTTTTGTCGCAGACTCAAAATCCCCATTTTTCTCGCATACAAGGCCGTTTATATAGGCGGAAAGGGCGCCTGCATGATGATCGCCCGGGTCCTTGAAGACGATTTTCGGCCCTGTTTTGCCTTTTGAAGATACAGATAGGCTTTCGAGTGCATGGGCGTATTCCCCAAACGGTACACTGCTTCCCGGTACAGCTATCAGGGCTTTTTGCGCATAAGCCGCGGCGTTGGCATAGCTGCCTTTTATCGTCTCCGATGTTATCAGCGCGAAATAGGCGTCCTCTTTGCTTCCGCCTTGTTTTATCGCCTCAAGCGAAAGCAATTCCACGTCGTATTCCCCGGCTTTTACCTTCGCCACGGCCAAGGATGCCTTGGCGTTACCGGCTTGCGGATTTTTCTTAACCTGCGCCGCAAGCATCGCCACTTCTGTTTCGGTGCCGGATTTTTTGGCGGAATATTTAAACGGGGCTGGCCTGCCGGAAGCCGTCGTCTGTGGAAAGCTCGCCATCATAAATCGGGGCTTGTCGCGGTCGATGGAAATTTTTTCCGGCGGCATGCCCGTTCCCTTCGAAGGAACGAGCTCGACCTCGTATTCACCGGGCTTTAGAAAGAATCTTCCAATCTGAAAAAAATCAGGCAACGTGCGCCAGCTGCGCTCGTCGGCCTTTTCAGCGGCCGACATGGAAATCCCCAAGAGGGCAAGGCCAAGGCCCAGGAGCTGTTTTTCTATTTCGTCATCTTTCATGAGTTCGTTTGAGACGCCGTAGAGAGCACCTTGCGTTCCAAGTTTTGCCAGCTTGCGCATGAAGCTGCGCTTGCGGCGGAGTTCGAGCGCCTTTAAAATGTCTTCGGTGACATTGTAAAATGTGTACGTGCGGCCTATCGATTTGCCGTCGATTTTAATTTCGACGTGATCTGCAAGAGCAGGCTCATGGGAAAGCGTTGGCATGGCAACTGTGAAAAATCCGGTAGCTACTGTTTCCGAACAAAAGATAGGTGCTTGTCCTATTCCGACTATCACTATGAGTTCGCCGTCCTCTTTTTTGTAATTTTCCGGTGACTGCCAAGCAATCGAATCTTTGGGCGGAAATTTTGGCATCATTCCAAGCTTCGCCGAAATGCGTTTCATGTCGTGGGCATAATATGGAACCTGTTTATTTTGGGCGGCAAGACGCCTGTATTCGATGAGGGCATCGTTTATCAGGCCGGACGCCTCCCATATCATCGCGGAAAGATACATCGAAAATGCGTTGTCGAAATCGGCAGCCCGGTCGTATTCGCGCTCGGCTGTCGTCTGAATCTTTCGCACCTCCACCTGCGCACCGTTCCAGTTCTCCAGCGCTATGTAATTAAGGAGCCTGATGACTGGAATGAACATGCGTTCGAAGCGCTCGCCTGCGTATTCGGTGGCCTCTTCGGAAAAAAGCGTTGCCGATATTTCCCTCGATAGGCTCTTGGAGCGAAACGATTCGGCCTGTTCCTCCGCCTCCGACAAAAGCCTGTTGCTTTCTTCATATTCTCCGGCTGCGTGCAAGATCATGCTTTCATCGAGGAGCCTTAAAAGTCTGTCCCGGGGAGAGACTTTCGTCCGTTTTATGATCTCGGCCGATTTTTTGAATTCGCCCCGCTTGTAAGCGCTGTGAGCAGCGCCGGCCTTGGCGTAGTAGCCAGACGCACACGAGGAAACCAGCAAAAGTGCCGCTAAGACGAGCGCTGTTTTGACGATATGGCCGATCATTGAAATCTTCAAGGTCCTGTTGGGTGCAGAAATCACGATCCGACCTCATATACCGCGCAGACCGCTATACGCATATAATTCGTGGAACAAAAACCAATCGCGTCAAATTAAGGCCTTACACGCTTTCTCTGAAATTGTTTTTTTACTTCTACTTCGTCGGTCCAGGCGATTTCGGAGGTTTCTATGTCGGTAACTTCCATGGTGACTTTATAATAAACGATTTCTTTTTTTCCTACCGGCTGTCTTATGGAGGCTATGTGCCCCGAGACCATCCAGTCTGCGCCTATCTGGCGGCCCTTTTGTTTTGCTGTCTCGGGATCTACGTAGCCTGAAGACTGATATTCATATTCTTTGGCTATTTCCCTTCTGAGGCGTTCATTTAAAAATTTAAACCGGCCCGATTTTATAAGATCGGTCCTTATTTTGTTGGTAAGGGAGAGCACGTCTATGTGCTCATCGGTACCGTTGGTAAAAAGACTGATGATTATCGCCGGCTTTCTGTCGCGATCTGCAACCACGTTGCTCGAGAGCAGGGAATTGGAAAGCCTGTCCGCTATTATCTGTAAATCTGCCTCTACAAATTTGTCGCTTAAAAGGATGATCTCATCCGGGTCTATGTACTTGCCTTTCGTATAAACCTTTTTTGTGGCGCATCCACTCATCGCAAAGACTGCAATGATACAGGCAATAGTCGCTATCTTTTTCATGTTTCCTCCAGTTTTTTTAAATTAGCGAAGGTTCATTATATCGTCCGCTATTTTTTTCTGAATCAGATTGCCAAGGGCGCGCACTGCGGATTTCTTTGCCAGCTCTTCGGTTTTTTCATTGGCGCTTGCGCTGTAAATGAGCGTTCCCAAGGTGGCGCCTATCGCAGGATCGTTTACCGAGATGTCGATATCGGCCTGATAGATGTGCATGCTCAGGTCTTTTCCCATATCTATCGTTCCCTTGTAGGTAACGTCGGTAAGTCCGTTTAGGATGTAATTTTTAGGCGCAGACTCGGAAGCCGCTCCGGTTATGCCCGATTTTGAAAGACCGTTTACGATGTAACCCTTGACCCCTAAAGCCGGACCTTCGACTGTCACGTCAAAGCGTATCAGGCTTCTCATCTGCGCTATGAGCCTTGTAAGATCTGCCTCGTAGGATGCCGTATCCAAAAAGGGAGACGCTCCTGCGGGTTTTAAAACGGAAAGCACGCCATTCATCTCGGAGGCTTTGCCAGTTAAAAGCAATGCATCGTTGTAACGGCCAAGAGCCGGCAAAAACGAGCCGGTCGTTTGAAGGCTGTTGCCCTCTTCCATTTTGGTCGCGATGGACGCCTTTATCGATTTTATTTCCTGTTCCAGTTTTTTTGCGGCTTTGTGCCTGTCCAGTACCGCCAGCGCATAAAGCGTCTTTGATTTTTTGTCGGAATGATATTCCTTTATCTCGACACCTTCCAAAATTTCGTTTGCAGTGACGGATATGGCCTCGCTGTAACCAGACCTTCCCTCCCAGCTTTTGCGTCTTTTGTTTTGGTCCATACCGGAAACTTTTCTTTCAGCAGACGATGTCACCCGAACTTCCGAGCGAATTATCTTGGCTATTTCAGCTCTGGCCCTGTCGCCTGCCCATTCATGCTGCTGTTTGGGTCCGCCCCGATCTATTGGGGAGGAGCCGATCCCGATGAAATATCTCGGTTCGGGATATTTTTTAGATGATCCGTAAATCCAGTCGGGTGCGGATTTCGAAAAAGCCTCGGTCGGAATTAAAAAAGCGACAAGCACCATCAAAATCAAAAACCTTTTCATGGTATCTCCTTATTGTTCGCCAGATTGCGTATTTTGCTCAAGCGCCATTTCCACGGAGGGCCCTTCGAGTTTTTTGAGATTTGACAGTGCCTCGTTCACCTTTTCCGAAATGAGTTTGTCCAGCTTTTCACGGCTTAGGTTTTTATTCTGTCTTTCGATATGTCTTGAGGCATCGTTTCTGTAGGCCTTATAGACGTTGGAAAAGAAATATCCCAGATCGACTTTGACCAGCGACATATATCGCTTGCTTTTGTGTTTTCTGGCAACGATGACCGAACCAAGCACGGTCTCTTCGGCCGAAGCCTCGATAACATTTTCACCTATGGAAAAATTGTGGCTCCTTACCTCTTCAGAGTAGGTTTTCACAAGGCTTGCCATAAATTGGGCAACCTGAGCCCTGGCATCGAGATCGGCGCTCTTTCTCATGTCGTATTTATCGGTCCAGTTTGGATTTGAGTGACCGACGGCCATGAATACATTTTTGTCGCGATCCCAGGATTGTCCTTCCATTTTCCACCACGATTTGTCGATATCGAGCTTCTGGCCCCAGTGTCTATCGCTCCTTTGCGAGCATGAGACGAAAGTGGAGACCGCAAACAACAACAAGACAACAACGAAAACCGACAACTTTGATAATTTCATAATCCCCCCTTTTTTTGTTGGGGACAAGACTAGTTAAAAATCGATGTCCTGTAAACAGTGAGGAGTGGGTATAAAAAAGATTGTTTACGGGACTGTTTGCATTCTGGCTGCTTGCATGCCAAATCTTTATTCATGACGGAGTGCGTGGCTTTAGTAAGGCAAAACGACTACGAGGAAGAAAATCTTATCTCCTCGATAAGGCAGGCTATAAATCTTTCGTCTTTCGATATTTCCTTCGTTCGCGGCAAAAATGTCCTGCTAAAACCAAATCTTTTGGGTGCCTATCCACCGCAATGCGGAGTAACCACAAACCCAAGTTTTCTGTATGCGGCGATACGGGTTTTTGCAGAGGCCGGTGCGACGGTGCTTGTAGGGGACAGCCCAAATGGCATCTTCGAGCCGGAGCTTTGCTGGAAGGTGTCGGGGCTGGGTGAGGCATGTCTTAGGGCGGGTGCCAGAAAAATTAATTTCGAAGCGAGCGGCGTGAGGATGATAGATGGCATTGCTATTTCGGCCGCGATTTTTGAAGCGGATTTTTTGATCAATCTTCCCAAATTCAAGACCCACAGCCTTACCGCGCTTACCGTATGCACGAAAAATCTTTTCGGTTGTGTGCCGGGCATGATGAAAACGGCCTACCATCGCGACAATCCCGACGGCGCCGATTTCGTAAGGCTGATCGTGAAACTATCGGAGCTGGTGCGCCCCGCGCTTAACCTAGTCGATGCGATAGAAGCCATGGAGGGCGATGGTCCGTCAGCTGGAAGGCAGATCAAAATTTCGGCAATACTTGCCGGCACCGATCATCACCGCGTCGATGCGGTATGCGCAAAAATTGCCGGTGTAGAACCAGCAGATGTAGATACGCTGCGATGTGCAGCTAAGCTTGATCTGTGGAATGCAAGCGAGACAATAAAAATAGTCGGCGAGGACGTTTCCCATTTCATCAAAAAGGGCTTCAAGATGCCGGCGACATTTCAAAGCGGCGCTTTGAAAAAAGGCGTTTCAAAATTTCTGAAACGGCTCGTTTGGCCGAACCTTTCGTCCCAGCCCGAGATAGCCCATGATTTATGTGTAAAATGTCAGCTATGTGTAAAATCGTGCCCGGTCGCGGCCATAAGCCCCTCTAACGACAGCTTTCCCGAAATAGATAAGGATAATTGCATACAATGTTTTTGCTGCCACGAGATATGCCCACACCGCGCCATATACCTTCGACAGAGCCTGCTTACAAGGCTTGGGCGTTGGTATCTTTCAAGAACTGCGAAAAAAGGAGAAAAGAGATGATACCGCCTATGCTCGGCATCATAGGAGCCGCGAACGCGTCTGAACGGGAGTGGTGCGAGGCCTACGACGCGGGCAGGCTCGCCGCAAAGAGGGGCTGGATTCTCGTGTGTGGCGGACTTTCAGGCGTGATGGAGGCTGCATCGAAGGGGGCCTTTGAGAGAGGCGGTACAATCGTTGGCATTTTGCCTTTTGGCGACTCAAAGCAGGCCAACAAATATGTTACGATACCGATAGCCACGAACATGGGACATGCCAGAAACGTCATAATAGCCCACACGGCGGAGATGCTCATCGCCGTGGGCGGAAGCGAGGGCACGCTTTCAGAAATCGCAATATCGAGAAAACTTGGAAAGCCCGTTTTTGCAATCGGTAGCTGGGATATAGCAGGAACGGTGGAGGTTTCATCGGCGCCGGAAGCCATAGAGATGTGTCAGAAATATCTGGATGAGAAAATACCCAAGGAGGTTTAACTATGAAGTTAGGATTTTTTAGCTTTGCTGCGGTTTGCGTTCTTGTCACAGCTGCAAATGTCGGATGGAGTGCCCCAAAACTGGACTTGTCGGAGTGCAAAAAGGCTGAAATAAAATTTGACGACGGCGATTCTTTTTCGTGCGGTGAAGAGCAGGTGAGGGTGCTGGGCATAGACGCCCCCGAGGTTGCACACCCAAGACACGGTTTTCATAAGGATCAACCCTATGGACAAAACGCCTCGCAGCTTACCAAAAAACTGCTTTCCGAGGCACGGCGCATCGTCATGGTTCGCGGAGGCAAGGATCCTTACGGTAGAACTCTTGCGCATATCATTATAGACGGCGACCTTCTGGGCGTGAGGCTTCTAAAGGCGGGACTTGCCTATGAAAACGTCAGCCGTTACGGCACAAACGGCCTTCCCGAATTTGCCTTGATGATCAAAGAGGCCGCCAAAATCTCTCCCAAACCTAAATTCGATGATCCTCATGTGTGGAGAAAGCAAAACAAGGGAAAGAAGTGATTTATTGGGCACCTCGAAAAATCCATCATCAAACGATTGTCATATTCGCGTGCTTAAAGCGGGCATCTGTAAGGCGCTATACAAATCGTTATCCAAATATCGTCTACAAAAAAATCGCTAAAGCTGGTCGGGAAGGCGGTTTAGCACGTTTTGGCGCCGTTTTATAGCCACCTGACAAGAGCTCTATGATCATTGACAAAAATCAAGGCCGATGCTAGCCGTGGCCGGCTTAAAAATTGGAATTTTGCCGTTCTTTAAAATTAGGGTGCCTCTGAGAATCGTTTAGATGCAAATCGTCGGGGCAAAAGTCGGTTTAAGTCGTACTTTAAGTACGTCGGGGGCCGATCCGATGAGCGGTTATGAGAGAAATCATGAGGTGCCCGCTAACATAGATTCCGATGTAGCTCAGTTGGTTAGAGCAGCTGACTGTTAATCAGCGGGTCGCCAGTTCGAGTCTGGCCATCGGAGCAACAAAAAATCCCCCTTGTGGGGATTTTTTGTTGCTCTGATGGTCTTTCACGAGGGCTGGGCGTTCGACACGTCGGCGTTGAGCTGCGGGCACGTTCTGTGTGCACGCTGCGATTACGCCGACGGGTGTCCGAAGCGAGTATTCAGCCGTTTCGCGAAGCGATTACGGCTGAAACGAGCGCAGGACTTCTGGCCATCGGAGCCAAGGAACGGGAGGGCCTTTTGGTCCTCCCGTTCCTTTTGGTGTAATGCCATGGCGAGAACTTCCGCCGTCAGGCGGATAGTTCGACGACCTTCAATGTTTTTGGGTTCCGTGTATGCGGAACCATACAATGCTGAAGTGCCGGCGAGTGGGTACCGCGAGCCGGCGTCTGGCCAGCGGAGCATAAGAAAAAAACCACGCAATGTGGGGTTTTGGCATTAAATGAGATTCCTAGGGGCCCGTTTTCTTGTAATAAACCGCTCTTCCCCTACCGAAACGTTCGATGAGTCCTAAATTTAAAAGTTTTTTGAAGTCGAGCGCCCTTGTTGCTTTTGCTCGTGTCGTCATCTTTGAATAATCCCTGTCGGTGACGAACCCGTTCTTGTCAATAAAGTTCAGGATCTTGTTATGATGAGATTGTAAAGTCGTTTCAGGCGAAACCATTTCAGCACTCAGATCTTTTTTGACCCGTAGCAATTCATCGATGATCCCATCGGTAAAATATTCCAGCCATTCCGTAAAATCCAAATCACTCTCAATCTCGTAATAGTTTCCGCAAGCGCCAACCTTTTCAAAATATTTTGTTACGTTTTTATTGTAGTAATTCTCAAAGCTGAAAAGGTTGAAAGTGTTTAGCCCCATATCGGCAAGCAAGGCCTTTGTAATGAGACGCGAGGTCCTTCCATTTCCGTCAACGAACGGGTGAATGATAACAAACTGCTTATGAAAGATTCCGGCGAGGATGAGAGCATCAACTATTCCTCTTTGTTGTTTAATGAAGTCGAGAAGATCGATCATAAGTCTGGACACGTCTTGATGGTCAGGTGGCAGATAGACCGGTTTCCCGCTTCTCGGGTCATTTACAAAAACAGGTTCTGCTCTAAATTTACCGCATCCATGTTTTTCTAGTAGGCCTGCTGTGATCTGTAGCTGAATGGCACAGACGAACTCTTCAGTTATTAAAATCCGATCTTTTGCGATATTGTTTTTCAGATTTTCAAGCGCGTTGTTGTAGTTGAGAATTTCTCGTTCTGTGTCCCTGATGTTTTCTGGTGTTGATCTGATAAGTCTTTTGACGTCCGTTAAGGGGATAGGATTTCCCTCGATGCTCGTAGATGCATAGGTCGATAATGAATCTGCCTTTGCCTCGAAGTTTGCCAGTACTGTTCTGGGAAACGCTTGGTTGTTCAACTCGGCACATAAAACCGATATTGTCTTGATATTATTAAGTAATTTATTGGAAATGTTATATTTTGGCCTTAACATATAGTCTTGTTATAGACGATAATTAGACGATTGTAAAGAGGTTTGCCATGTCATTTGCTACATAAAACAGGTTCTAACTTGCTCTGGCCATCGGAGCAAACATTATAAGCCCTCATATTATGAGGGCTTATAATGTTGCAAGTAATGTCTTGACTTATAACTTGACTAATACTGGACTAATCTATAATCTACTATGCATGACTTATAATCCTAAATTTACTGTAACTGCGCATCTCGTTAAGATAATCGAGGAGATCGCCTCTTGTAGGGAAAAGATCATTTCATCGACTGTTCAGGTTCCATGGATGCCCGCTTTGCAAAAAGACGCACGGGTTCGGAACACTCACGGTTCTACAGCGATAGAAGGAAATCCACTAACATTAGAAGAAGTTCGAATCTTGGAAGAGGGGAAACAACTTCCATCCTCAACAGAAAGATCTAAGAAGGAGATTCTCAATTATTTTGCAGCGCTACGGTTCATTGAAAAAAATACTTCCAAGAAAATCGTCTTGGAAAAAGACCTTCTCAAACTTCATGGAATTATTTCAGGCAATGTGATGGAGCAGGGCAAGGCAGGTGAATTTCGAAAGATCGTAGTCAGGGTCGGAAATTATTTACCACCAAAACCAGAAGCTGTTAGAAGTCTTACGATTGAATTATTGGATTGGTGGAATAAATTAAGTTCAAAATGGTCGCCCGTTATATCTTCGGCGATAATACATTACCGATTCGAAGCCATCCATCCATTTGGAGATGGAAACGGCCGAACTGGCCGTGCGTTGGCCCTGTGGGAATTGTATCGTCGAGGATTTGACTCTCATCATATTTTTTCGGTGGACGAATTTTTTTGGGAAGACAGACAGGGATATTATCGTGCACTAGATAATGTCGGACGACAAAATAACGACCTAACTGGATGGCTGGAATATGTTGCTGAAGGAATACATCTGATACTTGAAAGGGTCTTCCTGCGAATTCAAAAACTATCACTAAATTATGGCGCAGAAAAAATTATATTAAGACCCAAACAGGAAAAATTGTTAAACCTGTTAAGAGATAGAAAAAGTATGTCGCCAAAGGAAATATGGGGAGCGCTCAATATCTCCAAGCAAGGGGCAATGGACCTTTTAAACCCCTTGATCGAAGCTGGGATTATAGAGAAAGTGGGGACAAAGAAATCAGGAAAATATATTTTGAAGTGATCTTCTAAATCGGCTGTTGTTCCATAAAACAGGTTCTAATTTGGTCTATTCATAGAAGTCCTTCGACTTGGCTTCTCTCGCTCATGGCGCCGCCCCGAGTAGGGGGAGCATAATATCCATCGAAGCCAAGGAATGGGAGGGCCAAAAGTTCCTTCCGTACTATTTCACAATCGGTAGATATCGACGTAAAGCGGAAAAGGCTGCGCAAGAACCGATCTTTTTTTGGTTTTTTAGAAAACATGAACGCAGAGGAAATTATTTCAAAATTTGTCTATATATCGAGATGGTATTTTTTGTGACGCTTTCTTTGGTGTAGTAGGCGTCCACCATCTGTTTGCCGGTGGCTCCAAGCCTGTTAGCGAGGCGCTGGTCCTTTAAAAGTCTTATCACAACGCCGGCAAGCTCGTCGAATTCCTTGGGCATGATGACGAAGCCGTTGATGCCATCGCTTATGATCTCCGGCATTCCTCCGGCTCTGGTCACTACGACCGGTTTCGATGTGGCCATTCCCTCTAGCATCGTAAGGCCAAATGGTTCCTGCGCGGTGGAGGGGTATATCACCACATCTGCTGCCGAATAGAGACCCGGCATTTGCTCTATGCTGTAGGCATCTATGAGCACATTGTCTTCCAGTTTGAAATGTTTGATGAGGTTTACAAAATACGCGATGTCCTTTTGCTGGGTGTTGCCCCAATCTATTATGTTTTTTGTGCCAGCGAGGATCATGAGTACATTGGGTATGCTGTCGCGGATGATGTTTAGGGCTTTTAACGAAACGTCGCAACCTTTTGATATGCCCATTCTGGCAGGATGAAACACCGTGGGTCTGCCCTTTATCTTTGGATATTTCTTATAGGTGGCGCGCCTATCTGCATCGGGTTTGAATACCTTGGTATCGACTCCGTGATGCACCGTAGTGACTAGGTCGTCGCCAAGGCCTGCACCTATGAGTTCGCGCCTTATGTAGTGCGAAACGGCTATCACGTGGTCCCAAGCAATATTTCTGGTCAGGTCGAGATAGAGTACATCGTCCCAGACGTTGTGGGCGGTGAGCACAAGGGCGACCCCTTTTTTTCTACAGGCTTCCTGCAGGGCCTCGGCATGTGGTTTGCTGAAGTAATGCATATTATGAACGTGCATGACATCAGGACGTGAACTATCGACGAAGGACTTGAAAATATTTTTCACCTCATCTTCGATTCCGCCAAGCCCTCTCTTGTATAACC
>Ga0351834_1054_pt1 | contig 22454 bp, 22 predicted proteins | sample BONcelHFGM3001C6_FD_206754 | JGI IMG/M metagenome (GOLD analysis project Ga0351834, IMG submission 206754) | Enriched cells from coal bed in the Powder River Basin, Montana, United States - BONCAT cells FGM rep1 HSBNCT.FGM.300.1.C6 ... | reverse complement strand
CCAAAATGACGTATTCCATCGAATCGGCATCGGATTATTCGGCGCTTCTGTCGCGTTTCAAATTGGAAGGTAGCGTGATAAACAGGCTCCATTTCGACGAGGAAAAAAGGAGATACGAATTGAGGATCAGCGTTCCGGTTTTCGACGCCAGAAGTATAGGCGGAATTTTTACAGCAATACTCCCTATTGATGATTTCATCTCAGAATCGACCGGTTTCGATCCGCGCGAAAATTCCTATCAGATTTGGCTCATGGATATGTCAGGCAACCTCATCTACGACGAAAACCCGGATGAAGCCGGCAGGAAGCTATTTTCCGACAGGATCTATGCAAGTTTTCCGGAGCTGCAAAAATTCGGCAAATCGATGCTCGCAGAGCCTTGGGGAGTAGGACATTACAATTTCAAGCGTGGTGAAAAGAGCAGCCACCTATATAAAGTCGCCGCATGGGACACCGCGGAAATAATCCCATCGGAACCATTGAGAGTTGTCGTCACCTATCCTTATCAGGGAAGGCAAGATCAATTCAGACCTTGATCTGGGGTTTTCTAATAACTGCCCAGCCCTTATTTTTCTTCCTGCTGCGGCTTCTCGGGATACCATGCCTTGATTACATCCATAATCTGATATGCCTGTTTCACGTTTGTAATGGTGAACTTGCTTTTTGGCATGTAACTATCGCCTCTTTTTTGATAACGCTGTATGCGTATTTTAGGCTCGCCGAACTGGTCCGTTTTGGAATTCAATTCCTGCATCAGATACATTATGGTGGTCCACCCTCCCCGGGTCAGGACCTCTTTTTTCAATTCCTTGATCTTTTGCTTTCCGTCGCGCTCGTCGGTCCAGTTTATGGTAAGTTCATCAATGGTAGCTGCCATCACATCCCCCTTATGTTTGAGTATGAAATTACGTAGAGTCTGTCGGGGAATGCGTTTTTCTTGTCATCCTCGCGAAGGCGGGGATCCATAGCTTATTGAAATAACTGGATTCCCGCCTTCGCGGGAATGACATTCTTGCTGTTTTTTTGCATTCCTCGACAGACTCTACGTAGTAGGTAGATAACACGAGCCTGCGGCCGCTGCAATAACTTAGACCTGAATGCGTGAGGCTTTTTGACATATTGATTTTTAGAAAATTGTGCTTTATGAAGGATCTCGCAATTACCCGCGGGGAGGCCAAACATGGAATACCGGGAATGCGCAAGGATCAGGACGATCTTCGCACGTTTCGACGAAGGCGAAGACCTGTTGATTTCACTTCAAAAATGCGCTGCGGAAAACGAGATAAAAACCGGCTGGATCAGCGTTATCGGAGGTCTGTCAACGGCCGTCTATGGCCTCTACGATGGCTCGAAACATAAAGCCGTAAGCAAGGTCGCAAAAAGCATGTTCGAGCTCATTTCTCTAGCCGGCAATGTAACCATGAAAGAGGGTGATATTTTGATTCACGCCCACATTGCATTGTCAAATCATGACGAAGGGTCCATGTTTGGCGGACATCTATTGGAAGGTTGCAAGATCTACCCCTTCGCCGAGGTTATCATGCAAGAACTCGACATCGAAGTTGGAAGGGCGTATGATCCTCAAAAGAATCTTTGGCCTATAAAATTCTAAAAAGGGGGACTTCATGAAAAAGATTGCGACAGTTGCGGCCATTTTGTTTTTTTGTACAGGCGCAGGGGAAGCGGTTGCCATGGACAAGGATCTAGACCGTTCACAAGCAATGCTTCACGAATTTGTGGCAGGAATCCCTGCGGGAGTAGAGGTTACCGTTCCATACAGAAAAGTGATCAATCTAAAAAGATTACACAAAGACGAACTGGCCTATTGGAATCCCCACAACGACAAATACATCGTGGATGGCGACAACTCTTATCTTTGGTGTGTCATCTACAAAAAAAATCATCTAAATCCGACCCATCACTGGATAGCCATGGAAACAGCCGCCCTTACCAAGGCCAAAACTCTAAATCGGCAGTTTGCCGGTGGCGTGGCTTTTTTTCAGCTAAGACTGGAGAACAAAAAGATGATGGTGAAGGCATTCCCGTACACCACAGTTCATGCCATGATGGAGGACAAACCAGTAACGACCATTCCCGAATGATCGTGGGGCCCCATCGAACAGGTGAAATTTGAAATTTTCAAGCGCCCTTGTAGTATTCGCAATATTGCGCCACCGGGCATATTTCGCATTTTGGATTTCTAGCGTGACAGATGGCGCGACCGTGATGAATGAGCCAAAAATGTGCCCTACCCAAATCTTGTTCGGGAGTAACCCTCAAAAGTCCCTTTTCCACTTCGTCTGGCGTTTTGCCCTTCGCAAGACCTATGCGGCCAGCCACTCGGAATACATGCGTATCGACCGGCATCGCCTGACCGCCAAACGCTTTTATGATGACAACGTTCGCTGTTTTTCTGCCGACGCCCGGAAGCCTCATGAGTTCCTCCTGTGACGATGGAACTGTGCCCCCAAATTCTTCGACGATCATCTTGCCGGCAGCTATGATATTTCTGGCTTTTGTCTTGTAGAGCCCAACCGACCTTATGATTTTCTCGACATCGGATTGTTTCGCCAGACCTAGTTTTTTGGGCGTGGGATATTTCTCAAAAAGACGGGGAGTTACCCTATCCACCTGATCGTCGGTCGTTTGCGCGGAAAGCGCCGTTGCTATTACGGCATGATAGGGTTCTATCCTTCTGCCCCATAGATTTTTTTCAGCAGGACAGGATTTTTTGAGAAGTGCGAGAATTTTTTTTACTGTTTCTTGTCTCAAGATTTACCTGTCTTATTACGGTCCCATAATAGTATGAACATCATTAGGGGATCTCTAATAACCGCCCATCTGCTGCGTTACCCTCCATCGGCACGGCTTGCGACGTACTTCAAATACGACTCAGCCGGCCTCTGTCGGGATGCCTTGCGACCTTCAACGGTTTGCGGTCCTCCAAAGGAGGACATCAAATGCTGAAGTGTCAATGCGTGGGTACCGCGCATTGACCATCTGGACGATTCTTAGAGATCCCCGAAACAGTAGTTTTTAGAAGTGCCCATTAGCTAATATGTCGTCAGGCATAATAACTTCTCGCAAACCAATTCATAAAAAGGTTTGAGCTTGCATGAAAGAGCACCGGCGCAGTTATGCTGCCGGTTCTTTCACGAAGATAGCCAAACAGCAACGCCGGAAAGAAGATGGCGAAATGCCACCATTGATAAAACACTATGGTATGAGCCGCCGCAAACACCAATGCCGTTATCAACCACGCCCACCCTAGCTTAGCGCCAAAAACGTTCCACCTTTTCTTCATAAGCGAATCTAGCGCCGACTGGAAATATCCCCTAAAAAAGAATTCCTCGGGCAACGCCACGAGAAAAACCTGAAACAAAATGGCATTTAGCAACTCTGGAAAACCGGCTGCCGCAAAACCGCGATATTTAAATACCCAAAGCTGCCAGAAATGAGCGCCTACTCCAAATACGGGAAAAACGATTATGGCCGCCACAAGAAAAATCAGGAAGGACTTGAGATAACGTCGCAAAGAATCGTCCAGGAAGTCTATCCTTCGCCTTCTAATCCACAGCGCCAGAATTGGCATGTATAAAAAAATTACCGCCACTATCAACGGAAGCGCGGAGTCTATAAAATTTATACTTCGCAGAGAGAATGCCGTTCTTGAAAAAACAAGGGCCGTCACCGTGACAATGACAAGCTCAGCTATCAAAGCTTTTCGTGAAAAACCGTTATCCATTAAGCTCTCTATTTTTCTTTGAAAAAATGAACCACATCGCAATGCCTCCTAAAAAGGAAAAGAGCATCGCTATCTGGCCTGTCGATACGTATCCGCCAAACCACATCCCCCTATCCGCATCACCTCTTAAAAATTCTATAAGAAAGCGGCTTAGGCCATAATAGATAAAAAAGGATGCCAAGACCTGACCGTGAAATTTTCTTTTAGCGTAAACGAAATGGAGCACGAAGAACATTATGACGGCATTTAGCATGAAATAGACTTGGGTGGCGTGCAGCGCCACACCCAAAAAACCGTAGCGAGCAGCCAGAGCTGCGGGATTGAAGAACCTAAGGTGTATAAAAAAATCCGTGGGCTTTCCATAACAACAACCAGCCATAAAACATCCTGATCTTACAAAAAATATTATCACCGGCACCGCCACCGCTGCGATATCGAAATAGCGCCAGTAATCGAGCCCTCGCTTCTTCATGTAAATTATCCAGCCTATTATGGTAAAGATATACGCGCCTATCGATACGAAGCCGCCCTGCCAGAAGAAAAAAACTCTAATAGGTCTCTCGATGTAATAGGAAGGGTTCTCGACGATTATATGAAAAAATCGTGCGCCTATAACCGCGGCTATTATGCCTATGATCCCAAAATCAAGTATCGCCACTTCGTCCGCGCCCTCTTTTTTCGCGACATGGACGGCATAAAACGTGGCGGCAAGAGCCCCCACCATTATCATGAAGAAAAATGCAGGAACTCCAACGCCGCCTATTTCAAATACAATGGGTCTCATGAAATCACGCCTCTTTGAACTTGAACATCTTGAACACCAAAATAAACATCGCACAGGTAATGGCCATATCCGCAACGTTAAAGGCCGGCCATTCGAGAACAATCTCGTAGCCTCTTCCGAAAAACGAAAAGTCGAGAACCTCATCCATTAGGTGAAAGGATAAAAAATCCACAACGAAGCCGTGTCTTATTCTGTCTGTCATGTTGCCGGCGATACCACCAAAGACGAGAGATATTGCAATCGGCATCAACCTTTCGTCATCTTTGAGGGAACGATAAAAAAAACCCAGAAACACCACTGCAAGAATTGCCACCGTATAGAAAAAAGGCACTCGAAAAGAATCCGCCGCACCGGCGAGAAAACCAAAAGCAGCACCGGTGTTTCGAAAATGAACCAGATCGAAATATCCTGAAATCACCGGTATGCGATCGCCAAAAAGCACATTGTAAACGATCACAAACTTCGTAAGCTGATCCAAAACAAAAATCACAGGCGCCACGATCATGAGAATTATGTATTTATATTTCATTATCAACCGCTTTCGTTTAAGAAAGGACTCCCGCACACCTGCTACAGATGGTAGGGTGAACGGCGTTTTCCCCAACTGTAATTGAATATTTCCAACATCTTTCGCATTTTTCGCCGAGCGCCTTTTCTACAGAAATTTTAAGGCCTGCAATCTCCTCGTGGGCCACGACATACGAGCCGGCGGCCGGCGCAAAATCCACGCCAGACACTATGAAGAGATCGTTTAATCCGGCGCCGAAACTTTCAAGAAATTTCCTTGTTTCGTCGTCACATTCGATCAGAAGCCTCGCCGCCAGAGAATTGCCTATGAATTTTTCGGCGCGCGCCTTCTCCAGCGCGGCAAGCGCCGTTTCACGCAGCTTCATAAGTCTCTCCCATCTCGCAATTAGAGACTCGTCAATTTCGCCTATCTTGGGCATGTCCGCCAGAAAGACAAACTGCTCATCGGCTTCAAGATGAGGCATGGAGCTCCATATCTCATCTGCCGTAAAAGAAAACACCGGCGTCATAAGCCTGGTCATCGCATGAATGATTCTCCACAGGGCACTCTGCGCCGAGCGCCTGAGTTTGCCGTCCTTTTTTTCGGTGTAGAGCCTGTCCTTGAGTATATCGAGATAAAACGAAGACATCTCGACTGTGCAGAACCGGTTGAGCGCGTGAAATATCTGATGAAATTCGAAATTTTCATAGGAATCGAGAACCCTGCATTTCAGGCGCTTTAAGAGGGCCAATGCAAAGCGGTCTATCTCTTCCATGTTGCGCGAAGAAAGCATGTCCCGGTTTGGATCGAAATCGCCGAGGTTGCCCAAGATATATCTGGCCGTATTGCGAAGTTTTCGGTACGCCTCTATGCAGCGCTTTAAAATCTCGTCGGAAAATCTTATGTCGTCACGATAATCCTCGGCAGCCACCCACAACCTCAGTATCTCGGCCCCGTGCTCTTTTATCAGTTTGTCGGGAGGAACATAATTTTGCGCCGATTTGGAATACTTCCTTCCCTGTCCGTCAACCACAAAACCATGCGTAAGCACGCGCTTGTAGGGCGCACGGTGTCTGGTCTCTATGGAAGTCAAGAGCGCGGTATGAAACCATCCTCGATGCTGATCAGAACCTTCAAGATAGAGATCGATCTGCTCTTTTATGCCCTCTTGATTTTCCATCACGGCGGCATAGGAAACGCCCGAATCAAACCAGACATCTAGTATGTCCGGTTCTTTGCCAAACTTCCGGGCCTCCCCGCATGATGGACATTTGAAATCGTCGGGTTTGAAATCGGATGCCGGATGTGAAAACCAGGCATCGGCCCCCTCTTCCTTAAAAAGAACGACGGCTCTATCGACCAGAGCCTTCGTTGTGTGGGATGTGCCGCAGGCCTCGCACACAAGTGCTATCACCGGAACTCCCCACAACCTTTGGCGGGAAATACACCAGTCCGGCCTTGCAGCTATCATTCCGCTTATACGCTGTTTGCCCCATGGAGGTATCCATTGCACCCGCTCTATCGCACTTAGCGCTTCTTTGCGCAGGGAATTTTTCTCCATTGAGATAAACCACTGATCGGTCACACGAAAGATGATGGGCTTTTTGCAGCGCCAACAATGCGGGTAGGAATGCACAATTTCGTGCGTGGCAATAAGCGCGCCCAGCTCTTTTAATTTCTCTATGATGGGCTTGTTGGCGTCCTCAACAAACTGTCCTTCAAGCCACGGGATGCGACATTCCGCGGTAAATCGCCCGGCATCGTCTATCGGCGCCAAAATATCCAAACCATATTTTTGACCTATGTCGAAATCTTCCTGACCGTGGCCGGGGGCGGTGTGCACAGCGCCCGTGCCCGCTTCCAGATTTACGTGCTCGCCAAGGATTATCAGCGAATTGCGATCTATCAGGGGATGTTTGCAACGCTTGTGTTCGAGTTCCTTTGCCTGCGGTTTTCCAACAATCGTTGAATAGCTGCGGCCGGTAGCCTTCATCACGGAATCGAGAAGGCCCTCGGCTAAAACCCACACCTCACCATCGACGCCAACGGCTACGTAATGCAGGTCTGGATTTAAAGCTATGGCGAGATTTGCCGGAATGGTCCACGGCGTAGTCGTCCAAATTACGAGGTAGATGTTTTCCTTTCCAAGATTCCATTCCTTCCGAAGGACATCGTCGTCTAAAAGTTTGAATTTAACGTAGATCGACGGAGATTTATGATCGCCATATTCAACTTCGGCTTCGGCCAGCGCTGTTTTGCATGAAGCGCACCAGTAGATCGGTCTCTTGCCTTTATAGAGAGAGCCGCTTTCCACAAACTTTCCAAACTCGGCGGCTATGGAAGCCTCGTAGTCATTGGACATCGTGATATAGGGTTTCTCCCAACGCCCCAGCACCCCAAGCCTTTTGAATTCCTCGCGCTGTATATCGACAAAATGCATTGCATGCTGCCTGCACTCTCCCCGTATTTCCACAGGCTGCATCGTCCTTTTCTTGGGCCCTAGTTTTTTCTCCACGCCAAGTTCTATGGGAAGACCGTGGCAATCCCAACCGGGAACGTATTCGCAACGAAAGCCGGACATGTTCTTGTATTTTACTACGATGTCCTTGAGTATCTTGTTTAATATCGTACCCAAATGCAGGCTGCCATTGGCATAGGGAGGGCCATCGTGCAATATGTAGCGCTTACTTTCGGATCTATTCTCCACCATCTTGTGATAAATCTTTTCGTTCTCCCATCTTTCAAGCTGCCTAGGCTCGCGCTCGGAGAGATTTCCCTTCATGGGAAAATCCGTCTGGGGCAAATTCAAAGTATCCTTATAATTCTTCTCCATGACCATCTCACTTCCCTTGTAGGTTGATTTCGTGGTGGCGGACTATTCGTTGATACCAAGATTGCTTATATCCGGCGATGCCTTGCGAAGATAATCGCCTATACCGACCAGGACATTTTTTTCCTCAATTCCGGAACTTTTCAAATTCGACACCAAACTTTTGGCTTCGGATCCTATTTTTATGCGCGTCCGGCCTTCGTCAGGCACCACTTGCACCCTCAACCTGTAATATGAACCGGTGGCACCGTAGTCTTTTCTTCCAAAAAACGGAATATAGTGGGAGTCGGACTTGATCGGTATCCAGGTGCTCAGTATAAAACCCTCGGCGAGATTTTCTTCCGCAACAGCATAGCCCATTTTTTCCATCGCCCATCTGATGGCGTAATACGCGTCGTTTGGCACGGCTGCATAGGTCTCGCTTTGATACTCCACATCCGGTATAACTCTGCCGTCGATCATGGGCTTTGCACAAGAAGCCGACAACAAGAGCAGCAGAAAAGAAATTAGAATGTATTTATATTTTTTCATTTCACCCTCGCGCACCAAGCGTCTTTTCTGCCCCGCAATTTTACGTACATATAAAAGCCCGCCAGAAACATTATTGCCGATACAAACTGCGAGGTGGATATCCACGGCTCTATGAGATAACCGCGCTCGGCATCGCCTCGAAACATTTCTGTTGAAAATCTCAGAATCGCGTAAAGCATGAGATAGCTGGCGATGAGCTGCCCTTTAAAACGCCTGAAGTGGCGAATCAACATCAAAATCCCAAATATCAGGAGTTCTCCGCCCGTCTCCATGAGCTGGGTGGGATACAAGGGTATGCCCGTAGGTGCAAAACAATTTGGATTATTCGGAAAGGTGATGGCATACCAATGATGACCGGATACGGCGCTGCCATAGCAACAACCCGCCAAAAGACAACCTATTCTACCCACAGCATGACCGATGGCGATTGCCGGCGCGAAAACGTCGAAGGTAACCAGGGGCGGAAGCTTATACTTTCTTATATACCACACCGCCACGACGAGCGCGCAGATAAGCCCACCATAAAAGACAAGCCCCCCACGCCATATTTGAAATGCAGTCAACGGATTTTGGAAAAACTCCTCCCTCCCGCTGATGACTATATAGAACAAACGCGAACCTAGCATGGAGGCCAAAAGCAGATAAAAGACAAAATCGAGTATCTTGGAAGGCTCGATCCCATTTTTTTTGCCATCGTGGGTAGCCCAGATGATGCCTGCAACAAAACCGAGCGCAACCATCACTCCATAGCTGTGTATGGTTATGCCTCCAAATAATGGAATTTCGAATAGCACCGGATACATGATTGATTTCTATAGGAAAAACATCTCAAGAAGTAAAGCAAAAGCGCCTGAAATCACAAAAACCTCAAAAAATTTATTGAGTTCTTACTAATATCCCGAAATTGCCGTCGCTTTCCTTGCCTCTAAGCGTTAGTTCGTTTGGAAGGGTCGTCATTTCGAAAAACTTCGCGGCCGAGGCATCCACCATCGCGCTGTGAAAACCGACATACTGATTCAGGTTAACACCGTTTAGCACGGTGCCTCGATTGTCATCCGCATCGCAGTCAAGACATACGCCATGATAGTTTCCCGTTGCCTGATTATACGTACGCGGTTTGTAAACATATCTTGGATCTTGGCTTATTCCCCGATCGGTCATTATGAGGGATATCACCCACCTAGCCATCATCTGCGAAAATGACTCCATGCCGGACGCGCCATCAAATGCCTCTTCCAAATTCTTCACGCCCACGCTCTTCGTATCGATTAGCCTCCTAAGAAATGCATCGCCATCGTCTGACTGTTCGTAGAGATACCTAAGAAACAGATAAGAGCCGCCTCTCTCCATGAGGTTTGGAGACCCACTGGTGACTATGCCGTAGGTGGATGGGCTGGCTAGATACATGGCATATCTCGACGGGTTTTCGTTGCCAACGCCGAAGTAGTCTTCGATAAAATGCGACATGGCTTCGTTAAGCCAGCTCTCTTCAGACGAACCGCCATTTTCAAACACGTGAACGCTGTAGCTTATAGCATGTTGTAATTCGTGCGGCAAAACGGCAGGCAGCAGGTTAGACATGGCAAAATTTCTCGAAATCGTAGTGCCCCAACTACCGTTTGGATCCGGAACCATGGTATAGATTATGTCCCTATAGTTCGACACGGGATTCGACGCACTCTCTTTGTAATAATCTCCGGCATAGAAATAGCCCGTAATTATGCCTCCGCCTAGCGAGCCAAGTTTGTTTACCTGCTTTGTCATGAGGACATGAACTTTGCCGTCTCCATCCGGATCGTAAATGTCTCCCAGAAGGTTCATCTCGGCACCTGCAGTTTCATCGAAATCTCCACAAAGCGTTTGAATATCGTCCGAGGAAAGCGCCGAAGAAGGCACCTCCACATCGACGTAGAAAACCACATTGCTGCCCACACAACGCACGCTGGCATCCACATTGACGTAAGACGAAACCGAGGTGAGACTGTTTAACACCTTAAACGTTTCGACATCCCCCAAGGCTGATGCCTTGATGCCCATCGATTTGGTAAGATAGGTATTTGCACTATAAAATGATGCGGGGGTTTCAACTTCCGAAAGGGTGGATTCAGAAGCCCTAAGCCAAGCGCTTAAAATTTCATTTGCCCCGTACTCATCGTCATCGTCTAGGTATGCACCTTCGGACTCGAGTGACATAGATTTGGAGGCGGAATCCGGGTCGTTCAATTCGGGCATGCTCATGTCCGTAGCCGCAAGAGTCACGGTGGATGAATATCCCTCATAATTGTACGAGCCCACCGCAAGAATAAAATTGGCGCCGCTTTCCACGCCCTTGAAATCCACCTCCACCTCGTCAGAATTTATAAATTCTATAGCCATTATATCGCCGACGCCCATCTCGGCGGGGGAATCGAACATATTGCTTATTCCCGTCCCCCCTCCGCTGGAAAGATGAGATGAGAAACTCTCGCTACTACCGCAGCCCGAAAAAATGATAACCAGCAGAAGAACCGTCCCAAAAACTCCTTTTTTCCTCATTTTCTTCATGGCCAGTCCCTTCTCCTCGATGCCTACACCGCTGAGGAGCAAGGAACGTGCCAGAGATTAAAAAATACAATTTATCGCTATTATTCCTTTGATTTCATAATGTTAAAACGATTGATAGGTCCATATAATTTCAATGCCGTGGGTTTCATTAAACCCATCATGGCAGTATTTTGTCGATTTAAAAAAGGGATAAAGACCAACCGTTTGATTTATAAGAATTTTATGCAAACGTCATAATATTGACTATACTATCAAAATAACCCATCGTTTGACCGATTGGAAATGCGGGCATGAGATATCATTATGGTCAATCAGTCAGTCCGTGACGATCATGTGAAGATGGGGATTAAACTCCAGAGAGTGCCCTTATGTTGTTAGTGTCGATGCCGAAATTTTTCCTTCGGAAGTTAAAGTCGGCAAAAGTTTTTAAAGTTGACAGCAATTAAAATAAAAACGTACCACTGTCGGCATGTGCGCCAAGAAGTTTATCAAATACCTGCGAATGCGAGATTCGCCAGCGAAGCGACCTGACGCACGCTGTATCGGACTTGGCACGGGATACCCCGCGAGGGGTTAGCGTGAAGCCCAAGCGAGAAAGAAGGCAGGCCGTAAAGCCTTAAGTGGCCTGAAGGTATCGAGCTCCGTTAGATGTGACCTAATGTGGTGGCCGAGGTGCTATGAAAAGCCGAAGGCAACATCTGATTACAGAAATCAGGGAAAGAGTAATCAGGCACCACCGGAGTCCAAGACCTCGGCATGTTTTCAAGGTTTTGGTAGGAACTTGGGAGGTCTCCACAGATGAGCGGTGCAAACTGCGGCTTCCGTAATCAAGCCCTAACGAAGGCAAGATACGATTCTAGTCAGTGGAGAAGTCAGATTGACTCGTAGTAGCGAAACACCTAGGTAGCAAGCCAGCTATCGGGAAGGAAATGAGTAACGACCATGGAGCGAAGGGGTCAACAAGGTAACGTCAGACACAAGGCAACACCAAACGCCCTCAGAGGCGAGATGTTGGTGCCACAGGCATATGTCTGGCTAAAGGTCGCAGGGAGAAATCGGGAAACCCGGTTCAATAATTTATTGCACCAGATAAGTATTCCGCTTCTTCGATGCGCATACCAGATGCTGGGAAAGAGCAAGGCAAGTGGTGTGGACAGAGTGACGAAGGCGCAATATGGAAAGGAGTTGGAAGCAAACCTTGAGGATTTACACGCCAGAATCCACAGGGGGAGCTACCACACTAAACCGGCGCGAATCGTTCACATTCCGAAGGCAGATGGAAGGCTCAGGCCGATTGCTATCAGCATTATTGAAGACAAGATAGTGCAGGGAGCAGTAGCGATGGTTCTTGAGGCAATCTATGAAACAGTGTTTTTGGATTCGTCTCTGGGATTTAGACCAAAGCGAGGCTGCCACAAGGCAATCAAAAGAGTGTTTCATTTGCTGAAAGATGGGGAACGAAAGGTAGTGATAGATGTGGACATCGAAAAATTCTTCAATTCGATGAATCATGACAAGCTGCTTGAGTTCATGGGAGAGCGAATCGTGGATAAGAGATTTTTGCGTCTTATCTGGAAGCTGCTCAAGGCTCAATCCCGTGACGGAGAGAAAGTCTCAGTAAACGAGGTCGGCTCTCCGCAAGGGTCAGTAGCGAGTCCGATTCTTGCCAATATCTATCTGCATTACGTTCTGGATGAATGGTTCGAGGAGCATTGGGCAAACCATCATCAGCAGATGGTAAGATACGCCGATGATGTGATATTTTGCTTCAAGCAAAGAGCCAGCGCTGAGGAATTTCTAATGGCGCTTAAAGAACGAATGTCGCAAAGTCATTTGCGACTAAACGATGCAAAGACAAAGATAGTAAGTTTTGCCAAAGAACAGTACGAGGTGTTTCACTTTCTGGGTTTTACATTTTACTGGGGCAAGGACAGAAAACGCAACTATTGTCTCAAGCTAAAAACGGAGGCCCAAAAGTTTCGTGCGAAGATTCTTGAGTTTAAGCTCTGGATTCAGCAGAATCGGAACAGGTTTAAGCTCAGAATATTGTGGGAAGAAGCGAAGGTGAAGCTTCGTGGGCATTACGCCTATTATGCGATACACCACAATTGCAAGACATGGCATTACTATCACATATGTCTAAAACTACTGATGAAGTGGCTCAATAGAAGAAGCCAGAAACGGTCGTTTTCATGGAATGGACTTTTAATGAAACTCAAAACAAATCCGCTTCCAAGACCGTACCTAGCAAACAGAGTCACTTTTGAGCAAGATGTTTTTGCGTTCGCTCTGTAACTGGACCGTTATCTTGACGAGCCCGTTGCCTTAATTGGGCACGGCGGGTTCTTAAAGGAGCTTAGCTTGTAAAAGCTATGTTTACTTCATGAAGAATAAGCTGCACCAATTGGAGATAGACAGTTGGCAAATGTTGCTGGTCGAATTGGCCAAAGATCATTTGGAAATAAAAACAATTATCTTATTCGGATCGTTTGCGCTGGGGACGCAGTCACGTCGAAGTGACGTTGATTTGGCGATAGTCATGGAGACTAGTGAGTCTTTTTTAAACAGAGGGAAAGTTATTCACGGAAAGATATTAAAAATATTTAAACCGTACCCCGTTGATTTTTTGATATATACACCGGAAGAATTTGAGCGGATGAAGGTGTCGGGCAATCGTTTTATCAAAAAGATTTTAGAAGCAGGAAAGGTGCTTTATGAGCGCTGAAAAAGTGAAAAAAGAGGCTGCTCGCTGGTTAGCGCAGGCTAAGGAGGATTTTGTAGTAGCGGAGCTTTTGGGCAGGGAGTCCAAATTTGCGCAATCATGTTTCTACAGCCAACAGTCGGCAGAAAAGGCTCTCAAGGGTTTGTGGTATTACCATGATTGTGAACCGTGGGGACATTCGGTTTGCAGATTGATAGAAGAATTTGAAAAAGAGCCGTTACATACGACGTTGATGCAGTTACATGAGGAAACTCAACTCTTGGATCGTTTTTATATTCCCACAAGATATCCAAATGGCCTGCCGGAGCTTATTCCACAAGATGCCTACAACAAAACTGACGCCAAAGCAGGACTTTCTGCCTCCAAGAAAATTATTGATTTCGTTGTAACTGAAATAGAAAAATAGTTTATACGAATTGCCTCAAAAATTTTCGATATTGTGATCCGCGTTGGCATCCGCGGTGCCTTTGGGATTTAAAACCCAAACCTAAGCCCGGCCTCAAAAGACCTGTCTAGCCGTACTCCTTTTCCTACTATAGGAGGAAATGTGTACCCGGCATAAAAGAATACAATTTGTCCACCGAGGATTGGGTTAACTGAATAGCCAAATTTATTTTCCTTGTCACGATTGCTCCACACGCCATTTACATCGATGCCGCCATATACTTGTATCAATCCCGGGGCAAATACGTGAAGTCTCGGGCCAAGGCCCAAGTTGCTAGTAAAACCACCATCATAACTAGTTTGTTCGCTAATGACAAAAGATGGAGATATAAGACCATGGGTTAGGGCTTTATGGCTAATTGCTGAATCAAAGTGGACTCCATTTCCGTTTCCAGACGAAAAGTCATAAACGGGTCTGGCATATGCGATTGCAGTGCCGTTGCGTTCAAATCCAGAAAATACATCACCAACTCTTTCAAAAAATCCTTTTCTTCTGACGGATATGCGAGAACGCTCAATTGAAAAATTGTCGATTTCCAAACCAGCTTCATCCAGTGCGTCCAAGAATTGATTAACACCACTGTCCGGATGTTCCAACTGTTGAGCGAAACTTGGGTTCTCATCACAGAGGTAAAAACCCCGAATTACATCGTTATCATCTGTCTCGGGTGTTTCAAGGGCTATAGTGCTCAATTCCCACAGTTCATCTGCGGTGACAACATGATCTTTGACGGCCCTGTTCCATGTTTCGATAAATTTTTTGTCTAAATTAAATTCAATATCAGCCATAGATTCTCCTTTAATACATGCAGCATTATCGTCAGTATTTCAAAAAAATGAAGGCGCGCATGATTCGTGCCGAACGAACCGCCGACTGTTTATCGGCAAGAGTTGCATTTTTGTTGCGTCTTTTTTTGATGGTGGAGTAACCGTTCAGGTATTTAATGAGGCATGCCACATAACAGTCTAATTTTACATCCCTTTTTATTTATAGCATGATTTTTCTGAATGTCGGCGGATACCTCAATCTAGGCAATTTATGGGCACTTGAAATTAGGCAATTTTGATACCCATTGAACGAAGTGACTTTTGGGTATTTCTAAAAACCTGTTTATGACTGTCATCTTATTATCCCAGAATGATGTTACCCCGGGATCTGGTCCCGGAAAGCCGCATGAGAAAAGAATATGGCTGGATTCCCGCTTTAAGCATGCGGGAATAGATGACAATCGTTTGATGATGAGTTTTTAGATACCCTTATGATTCTTCCTCTTGTTTTTTTAACCATTCCCAATTTTTGGAAACTTCCTTCTGAATTTTTTCGATCTGTTCATCGGTCATGTGGCGGAATCGGCCCTGCATCTTGAGATATTCGCGCACCGGTTCTATCTTGGGTTTCATGTTAATCGTGTATTTTTCTCCATTTTCCACTTCATATATTGGAAATATGGCGGAATCGGTGGCTTTTCTCATCACTTCTATAGATTTTGAAGGATCGATCTTCCATCCGGCGGTGCAAGATGCGAAGATGTGTATAAAGCGAAAGCCCCGAATGCTTCTCGCCTTCTTGAACTTAGCCATTAAGTCGTGAGGGTAAGCCGCAGAGGTCGTGGCTAGATAGGGTATGCGATGTGCGGCCAGTATTCTGTCGATGTTCTTCTTGGGTGATTGTTCCGGGTGTGGAACGGGGGTCGTGGTCGTCCAAGTATATTCGGGGGTGGCGCTTGATCGCTGAATGCCCGTATTCATGTAGGCTTCGTTGTCGTAGCAGACATAAATGACGTTTTCATTTCTTTCCGCCGCTGCCGACAACGACTGTATTCCGATATCGAAGGTTCCGCCATCTCCGGCCCAACCCATCACCTGAACGTCGCTTTTCCCCTGCACGTCGAGCGCTGCACGAACTCCGGAAATGGAAGCGCCTGTAGTTTCAAAGGCGACATGCATAAGCGGCACCCTAAGGTTCGAATACGGAAAAGGACCCGGGATGACGGCCCAGCAACACGCCGGGATCACGACAATTGTTTCCGGTCCCATGGCCTTCAGCGCAAGCCTCATAGCCAGAGCGCCTCCACAGCCCGGACACGCAAGATGACCGCTCGTCATTAGTTCTGATTTGTCGTAATCCTGCAGGGCCTCTCCCTGTCTAAAAAGTTGCGGTTCAGTCCTCATTTATCCTCCGTTTACGCCTTAAGCCCTATCCATACGGTGTCGCCGGGTTTGTCGGTTTTTTTGGTGTGTTCGTAGGCTTCTTTTATGGTCTCGGGTGTTATGTCACGTCCACCAAGACCCAGATGAAATGTATAAACAAGCGGCGCATTGGGCATTGCATAAAATGCGGCCTTTATTTCGTTTGCCCAAATCCCCCCCGAACCGTGGCTGATATTGCGATCGAGCACGGCTATTTTTGCTATTTTTTTGCCGCCGCCTAGATTGCAAAGGGCCTCTCTTATGGCATCTAGCGGAAAAGGCCTGAACATGCGCAGCTTGCATATTCCAACCTTCTCGCCTTTTTTACGAAGCTCCTTAACCGCCACCCTAGCGGTGGATGTCATCGATCCCGAGGTGACAAGCAGCGTATCCGCGTCTTCGTGGCAGGTGAGCTCCACTATTTCATAGCTCCGGCCGAAGCGCTTTGCAAAATCCTGACAGATTTCCAAATATGCTGCGATCGTTCGCTGATGGGCCTTTTCCATTATATACCGGAACTCCATGTAATTTTCGGGAGTGCACAGGGGATTGAACGTCTGCGGTTTTGCGGTATCTAGCTTGTCGGTGGCTTTAAACGGTGGAAGAAATTTATCCACATCCGAGGCGTCGGGTATTTCGACGGGCTCGTAGGTATGCGAAAGGATGAAAGCATCATAGACCACCATCACGGGAAGCTTCACGGCCTCGGCAAGTTTAAAAGCCGAGATGACGGTATCTAAAACCTCTTGATTGGTTTCACAGTAAATTTGGATCCACCCCGTGTCGCGCTGCGCAAGAGAGTCGGTCTGATCGCTCCAGATGCTCCAACCCGGTGCCATCGCGCGGTTTACGTTTGCAAGCACGATGGGCAGTCTGCCGTAGGCCGCCCAAAATAAAAGTTCGTGCATAAGCGCCAGCCCCTGCGACGAGGTCGCGGTGAAGGTTCTAGCTCCGGCCTGAACTGCGGCGATACATGCGGCCATGGCCGAATGCTCTGACTCCACCTTTATAAATTTTGCGTCCAGATCGCCGTTTGCACACATCTCGGATAATTCTTCCACGATCTGCGTTTGGGGAGTTATCGGATAGGCCGATATCACCTGCGTCCGAGCCAGCTTTACGCCCCAGCTCGTGGCGTGATTTCCCATCAGGACTTCTTTGCGAGGCATAGTCCATCCTTTCGACGAGTCTATTCCAGTTCGGTGGGTTCTTCGGTCATTCTAAGGGCCGCTCTCGGACATTCCACAGCACACACGCCACATCCTTTGCAGAAGAAGAGATCGATGTCGAAGCCCTTCGTTTTTTTGGCGATGGCGACGTCTGGGCAGTAGATAAAGCAGTTGTCGCACTCGGTGCACCTTCCGCAATGAAAACATCTGGCCAGTTCGCCAAACTTTTCCGTTTCGGTAGGTGGCCTGTGCACCTCTTTGAAGGCATTGTTCGACAGTCTTTCGTTTACCGAAATAGAGGGAGTATCAAGAGGCGCTGATTCTTGAAAGTACGCCGGGTTTAGCTCATCAAACTTCACTATCTCGTTTAACTTTTCCGTTTCGGACGTTGTAGAAACGGGGTGGGCAATGCCCGTTCTGTACTCTATGTAACGAGACATGAGCACAGCATCTGTATCGGCAACGCAAATTTTATCGAATATATTTTCGAAATTTTCACCCCGCAGAAAGCAATCCATGGCTATCGCGCTTCTTTTGGCTCCGCCTATGGCATCCACCACGGTTCTGCTTTGCATAGTGGCATCGCCACCTGCGAAGACGTTTTGCCAATCTGTTCGGCCGCCTATATTGGTTGCGATAGAGCCGGCTGTGAGGCCCATCGCAGACGGTATTATCGAAGTATCGACATTTTCGCCGATAGCCCCTATGACGGTATCTGCATCTAAAACCATCTTCGACCCTTCCACGGGAACAGGCCGCCTTCTGCCTGTTTCATCGGGAGCGCCGAGTTCCATCTTCTGACATTCAAGACCCGCCACTCTGGCGTTTTTTACGATTACGGCAAGAGGCGCTGTGAGCATTTCCATCTTCACGCCTTCGCGTTCCGCCTCGGCTATTTCCTCTTCGGATGCCGGCATTTCGGCCTTTGAACGTCGATAGAGCATGGTCACATCGCTTCCAAGCCTTATCGCAGATCTTGCAGCATCGATGGCAGTGTTGCCTCCTCCAATTACCAGCACCCGTTTTCCAACTTTAGGATCTTTTCCTTCCGATAAATTCCAGAGAAACTGTAGCCCCGACATTACTCCGCTTGTTTTTTCGCCGGGAATATTCATTTGTTTGGATTTTTGAGCGCCGACGGCTATGAAAACGGCATTGAAATCTTGTTTTAGACTTTGAAGCGCTCCTGCGTCCTTGACGGGTTTTGACAGCTCAAAATGAACTCCCATTTTTTTCAACCTGTCGATCTCGCGATCGAGGACTTCTTTTGGAAGTCTATAGGAGGGTATGCCGTAGCGAAGCATTCCGCCGCAATGTTTTTCCTTTTCAAAAATCGTCACCTCATGACCGAGCCTGGTAAGGTGATACGCACAGGCAAGTCCTGACGGTCCTGAACCTATTACGGCAATTTTTTTCCCGGTGGACTTGAAAAATGGTTTGGCAACGGGAAGCTCGCTTCCGGCGGCATCGCCCAGCGTTCTTTCCAGAAGGTTTATATTGACCGCACCTCCCATTTCGCATCTGTTGCAACCATCCATGCAGGGATGAAAACACACCCTTCCCATAATTGCAGGAAATGGATTTTCAAGCGTAGCCGCATCCCAAGCGCCTTCGAAATCGCCTTTTTCGAAAAGTCGGATCCATTTTTCTATGTCGTTAGAGGTGGGGCACGAGCCCTGACACGGCGGTATTCTTTCTACATAGCCCGGACGCAGATAGCGCCAGGTGCCGGTTTGGTTCCACTCCATCGTGGCAAGAGCCACATCCGCATACGGCATATCCTTTTCACTTGCGAATGTCAGCGGGACCGGCCTTTGCTGATTCTGGTTCATTTAGCTTGTCTCCTGAGTTTTGGCGGCATCTGTTTTTTCGCTAAATCTCACTTCGTTAAACGCCTCACCAGCCGCCGCTACGTTTGCATCGGGTTTGATGGGAACTCCCTTTTTAATGGCCTTTAGTATCGAATCGATCGAGCATATTCCGGTGATGCGGGAGAACGCACCGAGTATTGCAGTGTTGACGATGGGACTTGACGGAGAGCCCAGCTTGTTTCTTACCGCTATCTTGCTTGCATCCACAGCCGCTATTTTGAGACCTTCTAACATCTTGATATTTTCAAGCTGTTCCACGTTCATGCGGGTGTTGATGAGAACCCAGCCGTCTTTTTTAAAGCCGCTAAATGTCGCGGGGTTTTTCAAGAGCGTGGAGTCTAAAACTATTAAATGATCGGGGTTGTATATCTGACTGCGCAGATCTATGCGCGCATCGTCGGCGCGAACAAAAGCCGCCACCGGAGCACCGCGTCTTTCAACTCCAAAAGTCGGAAACGCCTGAACGAATTTGCCTTCCGAGAATATTGCCGTGGCGAGAATTTTACCGCCTATCACAGCACCTTGTCCGCCGCGACCGTGGAACCGAATTTCGATCATAAAATCCCCCTCTAGGATGGCCCGTCACAACCGGCGGCTTTTCATACCTTATAGGAAGCCTATGTCAAACTGGAATTGCTCCTCGATCCGCCCCTTGAAAAACCTTGCCACAAATATTTTCAGGATTTTTTGAGGGCATAGCATAAAAAGTTTCGGGCTTGAATTGTTTTTTAAAGGGGGATAACCGTTTCTTGCATTTCCTCATTCCCAAATGGATAATGCGTCCCGTGACTCCGAAGCTCAAAACCGCCATCGCAGCGATAATTGTTCCGTTTATGTTGATGATTTTAAAAATCGCAGCGGCGATCCTTACCATGTCCATCAGCCTTATTGCCAGCGCGCTCGATTCACTTATGGACACAGTATCCCAAGCTATAAATTTTGCGGCGATCAAGGCCTCCGAAAAGCCTGCCGATGATAAGCATCAGTATGGGCACGGCAAGGCAGAAGCCATAGCCGGTCTCGTTCAGGCGGTTTTTGTAGGGATTTCGGCAGCTTTTCTTGTCTATAAGGCATTTTTCAGAATTTTTTCCGGCTATCATCTACAGGCCGAGGCAACCGGATTTTACGTTATGTTCATATCGATGGTTGCAAGCATAGCGCTTTCCGTGATGCTAAAAAAGGCAGGCCGGAAGATGCAATCTACGGCTCTTTCAGCCAGCGCCCTAAATTTCAGCGCAGATGTCTGGACCAATGCCGGGGTACTTGTGGCGCTTGGGCTTGAAAATTGGTGGCGCGTCAAAAACGCCGATCCCGTGATTTCGATACTCATATCGCTCTACATCGTGGTTTCCGCCGTGAGGATAGGAGCTGACGCGATATCTCAGCTTATGGATAAAACGATCCCAAAAGACATGCTAGACGAGATCGATGCCTGCATAAAGGCCCACAAAAATATGGTGTTTGGATATCACAACCTTCGCACAAGGCAGGTTGGAAGCGAGAAACACATCGAGTTTCATTTGGAGGTTAAAAGTTCCCTGTCGTTTAGGGATGCGCACGACCTGACCGAAAAAATAATTTCCGAAATCAAACAAAAGATACCCAATGCCCACGTCATGGCGCACCCCGATCCGTGGGAATGATGCACTTATCATCTGTCCACACTATTATGAGATCTTAATCTTCATCGTCATCTTGAATCTTACTTTTTCAAACACGTGCCTTAAGTCGATTGATGAAGCAATCCTAATGGTTTCAAGGCCGATGTGCTGTAATTTTGCGCGCCCAAGGATCGGGACCCGCCAGCACCACATTGGCAAGGTGTTCGGCGTAGCCTTTCCAGCCCATCCAAATGTTCTTCAAGGTTCCGTACTGTTATTTTGCAAGAGTGGCTAACTTGTCGGCCAATGTGGCAACTGGCGGGTCGATCCAAGCCGGGCGATGCAAAATTACAGCACATCGGCCTTGAGGCAAGAAACATCAACCCTTTCTAGTTTTTTTATGCCTTAGCGGACATTGAACACGGGTGTTGCACCTTTGTGGCGACTGGCCGGGAATCAGCGTGGTACCCCTATAGCGAGTTGGCAGTCGGTGGAAACCTCAGTCACCCACAATGCAAAGCCTCCCGAATATTTGAGAGGCTTTGAAATTAAAATCACAAAAGGGAGGATTTTAAATGAATCATCAGCGGCTTCACTGCTACGGTCTTTTGCTTTCGGTCGCAAATCGCATTTGTCGCTCATCTTCCTTGTCTCGGCTTATAATCCTAGGTCATCTGTCCACGCTATTATGAGACCGTTAAATAAGATCGTTCGAAACTATCCATAAGAAGCTCGATTAGGGTGGGGATGGATATTCCTATGACGTTTGTGAGACAGCCGTTTATATCCTTTACGAGGGTTATACCTTTGCCCTGTATCGCGTAGGCGCCGGCGCGACCTCTCCATTCGTCTGTCGCCAAATACCAATCGACCATTTCATCGGAAAGATTTGAAAACTCAACCTCGGTCAAGGTCGTTTCTGTACGTTCTGTGCCAAGCTCATTATCTCTTACGCATATCGCGCTGACTACGTCGTGCAGTTTTCCAGAAAGAAGTTTCAGGATGCGTTTCGCATCGTCCTCGTTGGTTGGCTTTCCTATAATTTCGCTACCCAACCCTATGGCAGTATCCACCGTTATGATCACTGCCTTTTCGGGTGCCGTCAATACGGCTGCGGATTTCTGGATAGCAAGTCTTTTGACATAATCGCGAACATGCTCTCCAACTATACAAGTTTCGTCGATATCCACAGCTGTCGTAGAGAACTCAAGACCTAGATCTGAGACCAATTTTCGCCTTGCCTCCGATGCCGTGGCCAGCACAAGAGGTCTTGGGATTTTCATGAAGGCGTGTTTGGCGCACATGGGTCGCTTATACCGAAAAATGAGGCGATTGCATTCTTAAATTTCACAGGGTCATTTTCACACATCGCAATACGCATAAACTGCCGGACTCCGCACATTCCTTTGGTGTACCACGGCAGCACTGCCTTCATATTCGAAACCGCTCTTTTTTCACCCATCATGGCGGCGATCATTTCAAGGTGCCTTATCGCCGTCAGTCCCTTTTCCCTAT